>Ga0098054_1000637_pt1 | contig 20347 bp, 13 predicted proteins | sample 16_taG_FD_75048 | JGI IMG/M metagenome (GOLD analysis project Ga0098054, IMG submission 75048) | Marine viral communities from the Subarctic Pacific Ocean - 16_ETSP_OMZ_AT15313 metaG | ecosystem: Environmental > Aquatic > Marine > Oceanic | place: Pacific Ocean | collected 2015-01-18
AAGCGCGCGTGCAGGGAGAGTAATGATACTTGATCGAGCTTCGGGTGCGCTGACAGATGATAGTGTGCGGGATCAGGTAGCAACGCTTTTAGCGGAGCGTGCGGAGATCATAGAAACGAATAAGTTGACTGCGTATGCGCCTTATGATTATCAGCGCAAGTTTCATGCAGCATTAGATGAGACAGGCGCACCAGCGCGCCAGAGGATGCTAATGGCTGCGAACAAAGTTGGTAAGACTTTTTGTGGTGCAATAGAGATGGCATACCATTTGACAGGTCTTTATCCAGATTGGTGGAAAGGAATAAGGTTTGACCGCGCAATTCTAGCATGGGCTGCTGGGAACACTGCATACAACAGTCGCGATATTGTCCAGGCCGAATTATTGGGTGAGCCTGGAGATCCTGAAGATTATGGTAAGGGTGCGCTGCCGCGTGAGTTGATAGTGCGCACAGATCGAAGTCCAGGTATTCCGAATGGTCTGTCAGCAATTGTGGTGAAGCATATTTCTGGAAAGAACAGCAAACTTTTTCTAAAAGCTTACGAGCAAGGCAAGCAGGCATGGATGGGAAAAGCCGTTGATGTGTGCTGGCTTGATGAGGAACCACCACAGGATATTTACTCACAAACACTCAGGGCGACACTGAAAACTGGTGGAATTACTTATATGACTTTTACACCAGAATCGGGTGTTACAGATGTTGTCAGCCAGTTCATGAATGAGATTCGTCCTGGTCAGTCGCTTTTTCATGCAACATGGGATGATGCAGAGCATTTGGATGATACGATCAAAGAAGAGATATTATCAGCGCTTCCTCCGCATGAGCGGGAGATGCGTTCAAAAGGGATTCCTATACTTGGGAGTGGTCTTGTGTTTCCTGTTCCAGAAGATCAGATCGTTGTCCCAAGCTTTACGATTCCAACGCATTGGGCGCGCATTAATGGGATTGATTTCGGGTGGGATCACCCTTCTGCTGTTGCTTTTCTTGCTCATGATCGTGATAACGATGTTGTTTATATCGTGGATGCACACAGTCAGTCAGCCGCTACTCCAGTGGTTCACGCGCAGGCTATCAAGGATCGTGGACAGTGGATACCGACTGCATGGCCTCATGACGGAATGCAGGCAGACAAAGGCAGCGGCACTCCGCTGGCGGCTCAATACCGCCGTTTGGGGGTTGAGATGCTGGGTTCGCACTTTGAAAACCCTGATGGGGGGATAACAGTAGAACCTGGAATTATGGAGATGCTAACGCGCTTGCAGTCTGGTCGTTTAAAAGTATTCAACCATCTTAGCATGTGGCTTCAGGAGTACCGCCAGTATCATCGTCAGGATGGGAAGATTGTAAAGAAGCATGATGATCTTATGAGTGCAACACGCTACGCGTTAATGTCGCTTCGATATGCGCGCACGCTTTCGTTTGAACCGAAGCCTGAGTTCGCTATTGGGGCGCAGGATTGGCAACCTTTTGAAACACAACTGGCATCATGAGCTTACTAACCAAAATCTATGATCTGAAGTCGAAGTATAAGACTGCTTCAGGAAACATTGCTAGAGAGCGCGCGCTTATTCAGGGGCTTAACCCTAAGATGAGTGCAGCAGCAAAATCTTTTAAAGCAGCAGATACCACTTATAAGTCAGGAATCCAGAGCTACTTGGATACTTATGATACAACAGGAGTTGATACAAGCGCATCTGATTTTGATTACGGAAAAATTGATTGGACAGGAATACAAAACGCGTATGGAGATAAGCTGATAGAAGATTTTAAGGATTATGAGCATGCAGGAACTTATGCCAGGATTTCGACAGATATTGAATCAATGGGAAGAGGTAATGTGCAGGAACTTGTTTCATTAAACGATCAAATGGCAGGAGTCAGCAATTGGGCGAATTTTCTAAAAGCAGAAGCTTACTGGAAGCAGACTGTTACTGATCCATTATCAAAGATGACAGGAACCGATTGGACTGAACTTGAAGAAAAAGGAAAGACTTATACAACTTCTTTTGAGACTTATTCTGGCTACAAGGATGATATAGAAGAAGCCAATCAGCGGATGCTGGGTTATGGAGCTTCGCAGCAGGAAATTCAAGGGATGCTAACCAATACACAGCAAATGTATGGATTGTCAATAGAACAACGAAAAACAGGCACGCGCGGGAGTGCGCGCAGGCGTTCAATGCTAACCAGCCGATCAGGCTACGCATAAGGAGAAATTATGTTGAACATATTTCAAAGTTTCGGTAATTGGGCTAGCGGTCAATTGGGGTTGCAAGACCAATGGGATAAAAGCGGTTTCCAAGATGCTTGGGGTGGTGGTAATTGGAGAGATCGCGTTAAAACTACTTTACCGTCAGCAACTCAGTTGCCTACGGCGTTGAAAAACCCTTCATTGCCAAATGATAGAAACATGTTGTCGGTTGCTGGTGATATTGCTGTTAATAAAATATGGATGCCTGCTTTTGCTACTGAAGGTTCTGGTTTTCACAGGTTAGCTACTAATCTTTCTGAAACAGGAAAAGCCATAGGTCAATCAGTTCAATATCCTCAGCAAACATGGGATCAATGGGGTGCAGAATGGACACGAATGACTCAGGGCGGGCCATCAGATAGTGATGATGATAATTATGTCCCTCCTTCACCTTCTGGCAATGAAGGAATAACTGGTAGTGAAACAGGTGGAAGTTCTAACACCGCAGAAGAAGAGCGCGCACGTTTAGATGCAATTCGGAGAATGCTAGCAGGAAGATATGGGCGTGCAGAAACAAATCTCACAGGCGGATCAGGATATGGTTCAGGCGAGTCAAGAGGTTTAGGTGGCTACTGAACAAACCGAGCGTGATTTTGTCACGGAGCTAGTTCAGGAGTTTCAGGAGCTAGAATCAGATCGTCATAATTGGGAAAGTTACTGGCAGCAAGTTGCCGAGTATATGATTCCAAGGCGCGCTGATTTTATTTCAAATTACTCTCCAGGTGAGAAGCGCCGTTCCAAGATATTTGAAGGAACAGGCGTGCGTGCGCTTACGCGGTTTGCAAGTGGTATTCACAACACGCTCACCAATGCTAGCATGCCTTGGTTTCGACTTTCCGTGGAACGTGAACTGATGCAGGACAGGCAAGTGCAATTGTGGCTTGAAGAAGCACAACGGCGCGCTGCCGAGATGTTCAACAAACCAGAAGCAAACTTTCATCCTGCCGCACACGAATATTACAGTGATCTTGGTGCGTTCGGATCTGGTGTGATGTTGGTTCATGACCAGCCTGGAGTTGGGCCGATGTTTAGAACATTTCATCTAGCAGAATGTTTTCTTCAAGTGAACTATCTGGGGCGCGTTGATACAGTCTTCCGCAAGGTTAAGATGACTGCAAAGCAGCTTGTTGAAGAGTTTGGAATGGAAGCAGTTGCAGAGAGTGTGCGCAAAGCGTTCACAGAAGGAAAGCAGTACACGAAATATGATTGTGTTCATGTTGTAAAACCGCGTAAGGAGCGCGCATACGGACAAGCAGGCGCAGATAATATGCCTTACATGAGCGTGTATATATGCCCTTATGATGAAAAGCATGTTGTCAATGTTTCAGGTTATGAGTCCTTTCCATACGTTTGCAGTAGATGGGAAAGAAACAGTCAAGAAATATATGGGCGCGGGCCAGGAATTGAAGCACTCGCAGACGTTAAGATGTGCAATAAAATGGAGGAATTGGGACTGAAGGCTCTTGCCAAGATGACTGATCCACCACTGATGGTTCCTGATGATGGTTTCCTGTCTCCGATACGGACAACGCCTGGAGGATTAAACTTCTTCCGTGCAGGACTTTCACCAAATGACAGAATCATTCCACTGGAAACGCGCGGGCGACCTGATCTCAACGAGAATAAAATGGCAATGGTCAAAGATTCGATCAATAAAGCCTTTTATTTAGACATGCTGGAATTGCCTGGGCCTGTTGCACCCGATGGTGATGTTCTCAGATTCAGTGCAACCGAAGTCAATCAGCGCCAGCGGGATCGGCTTTCGATTCTAGGGCCGATTGTAGCAAGGCAGGAAGTAGAATTTCTTGGGCCGCTTGTGGAGCGCACGCTGAACATCATGATTAAAAACGGCATGATGCCAGAACCTCCAGAAGCCCTCATTGAAGCAAACTTCAATATTGAATACACCAATCCAGTTGGAATCTCGATGCGCACAGGCGAGTTGACATCCATAAACACGCTGATGCAATTCTTGACACCAATGGCGCAGATCGACCCGAATATCCTGCGAAGGCTTGATATTGGTCGGGTTGCAACGCTAGCAGCAGAGATCCTTCGTGTTCCTCCAAGTGTGTTTAAGACAGATCAGGAGATGCAGGAAGAGATGGAAGCTGAAGCAGAACAAATGGCACGCCAGCAACAGCTTCAGGAACAGATGGCAGTTGCACAGGCAAATAACCTTATTTCAATGGCTGAGCGTAATCGGTCACAAGCAACACTAGCAGATGCTAAAGCGGCAGGAGAAGGAGCGTAAAGCTCTTTTTGAAAGAGTTTTTGAAACAGAAGATGGTAAACGTGTGCTGGAAGATTTGTGCGTGCGTAACTTCATCTTCTCGCCGTGTATAGTCCCTGGCGATCCATACTATACACATTACAACGATGGCAGGCGGTCAGTAATTGCTGATCTTCTAAGCTATCTTAATATTAGCACTTCAGAACTGGAACGCATGGAGCGAGAATCCTATGAGCGAAGAAGCAACGAGTACGACAACGAATACTGAAGTACCACAGGAACCTAGCACCATTTTAGGTGGTGGAGGTGAACCCCAAGGTGCTGCATCAAACCTAGCATTCAATCCTGACAGTCTTCCAGGCGAGCTTGCAAACGAGCCGAGCCTGAGAAATTTTGACAGCATCGAAAAGCTAGCAAAATCATACGTTCATGCTGTTCGCAAGCTGGGCGCACCTGGAGAAGAATTGGTGCGTGTCAACGGCGAAGCAGACAAGGACGAAATATACAATCGACTTGGGCGACCTGAAGATCCAGGGGGTTACGAGTTCGATGGTGAAGTGCCAGACCACTTCCGCGAAGCATCTCACAAGATTGGCCTTAACAAAGACCAAGCGCGCGATCTTCTAGGTTATATTTCCGACCAGAATAAGCAGCATTCCGAGAGCATGCGCGATAACTATGAAAAGGAACAAGTCAACTATCAGCAATCTCTTCAGAAGGAATTTGGAGATGATTACGGCAAAAACGTGGAGCTAGCACGGCGCGCGTTTCTCCAGTACGGAGATGCTGAGACTGTCAAGTTTCTGGAAGAAAGCGGTCTTGGAAATCATCCAGGTTTGATAAAAACTTTCAGCAGAATTGGAAAATCCTTGTCTGAAGATAACTCTTTGCTCCCAGGTGCGGGCGAGAACCTTGGCGGGATGACTCCTGTTTCTGCGCAATCACGGCTTTCTGAATTGCGTGCCGACACTGACTTTATGCAGGCTTATAATGATGCATATCATCCAAAGCATTCTGAAGCAGTAAAACGCATGACCGATTTATATCAATATATGCACTAGCATTAAGATGATATAATTTAATAAAACGATTTCATCCACCTTGCTTGTCAGCAAAGCTTGAGGATAACGCGCGAGCGCCCAGGTAGCTAGCAGGCTGGAACCCCACTGTTCGGGATAACTCCAAATTTGTGCAAGGGATTTGAACCTTTGACATTGGAGTTATTCTATGTCCACGCAGATAACAACTGCGTTTACCAAACAATATGCCGATAATGTTTCGCTGCTTGTGCAGCAACAAGGCAGTCGTTTGCGTAACGCTGTCAGACTTGAAGCTGGCAAACGTGGCGAAGAAGTTTTCATGGAAAGAATTGGTTCTACAACTGCACAAGTTGTAACCAGCCGACATGCAGACTCTCCGCTGATTGATACCCCGCATGACCGCAGGCGAGTAACGCCAGTGAGTTACGATTGGGGCGATATGATAGACGATGCGGACAAAGTTCGCATGCTGATAGATCCTACATCTCCTTATGCTGTCAACGCAGCTTATGCGATGGGAAGGGCTATCGACTCAAAAGTCATCGAACAGGCACTTGGGACTGCTTACACTGGAAAAACTGGAACAGGATCACAAGCTTTAGGCTCAGGCCAAAAGGTTGCTGTCGATTTCCATACTTATGATGGTGGAAGCGGAGATGTCGGATTAACCATTGGTAAACTTCTGGAAGCACGCAGAATCTTAGGGGCGGGCGAAGCAGATGATTACGATATGGGCGGACGACCCAATATGTTCCTGGTCGCAAATGCTAAGCAGCTAGCAAAGCTTATGGCTGATTCCAGTTTTGCTCACTCAGCAGCAGCGGGTGGAGTCAATGCTGTGAGCGCAGACTATAATAGTGTGCGTGCGCTGGTAGCTGGTGAGATCAATACCTTCATGGGCTTTCAGTTCATCAGGTCTGAACTTATCACTACAGATAGTTCTAGCGATGACCAAGTGATTGCTTTTCATCGTGATGGACTTGGCCTTTGCATTTGGGATGATATTCGCGCGAGGATTACCGAGCGTGCTGACAAGCGTTTCTCTACATACGTTTATTTTTCGATGACCATCGGATCGGTGAGATTGGAAGAAGAGCGCGTTGTTGAGATTGCTTGCGATCCTTCTTAACCCCTAGCCACTAAGGAGTCTTATGGCAAATAAGTTTGGTGTTAATTACACCGCGCAAGACCCTGTTGGTGCTGGAGTCACTGATGGCACTGTTCCTGCCGCAGTTGATGTAGCCGAATGGGGTGGGCGAGTTCGTGTGTGCTATGACAGCTTTACGGCAAGTGGAGCAACTGGCACAACTGATGTCCTTTATCTGGGAAAAGTCCCAGCAAATGCGACACTGCTTTATGGTGTACTCCAGCATAACAACACAGGTTCTTCCACTTATGCTATTACAGTGGGAGCAACTACGATGCGTGCAGCTGCTACGGCAACCATTAGCGTAGCTCATATTTTTGGAGCAACTGCTGCTGGAACAAAAACCACAGCATTGTCGGATGTGAAAGTCACTCTTGGAACTGCTGCATTAGCGGATACCAAGACAATCAAGTGTATGATTTATTACACAGTTGATTGAGCAACTAAATGGCATCTGTCGTTGATATTTGCAACATCGCCCTGAGTAATCTAGGCGATCAGAAGATATCCTCTTTATCGGATGCCAATGAGCGGGCGAGGCTCTGCAATCTCCGTTACAACGATGTGCGGGATGCGGTTCTTCGCTCACATCCCTGGTCTTGTGCTGTCACGCGCACGCAGCTAGCTCAATCGGATACTACGCCGACATGGGGCTTTGATTATGCGTATCCGCTGCCCAGCGATTGCTTGAGGGTGCTAGATGTTGAAGATTGGGACGAACCTTATCGAATTGAGAATGGTTCAATCGTCACCGATGCATCAAGTCTAAAGCTCAAATATATCAAGCAGATAACAGACCCGAATGAATTTGATTCGCTCATTATTCAGGCGCTAGGTTTGCGGCTCGCATCCGAAATTGCTGAGTCGCTTACTGGCCGCCCTGAGTTGCGCGATAATCTTTTTGGAAAGTATCAATCTGCGCTAGCAGAAGCACGCTCAGTAGACTCAGCAGAGCGCGCTTACGTTGACACACTCTGGAGTGATGTTTTTATTGAAGCGAGGCTCTAAATGGCGCGCGTTCAAAGCGTTCAAACCAGTTTTGCAGATGGGCAGATCAGCCCGCGCATGCAGGGTTATGTCGATCTCCCTTCGTATCGTTCCAGCGTAAAGCTCTGTCAAAATTATATTCCTCTTCCTCAAGGATCGGTTTCACGCCGACCTGGGACTTTCTATACATCACGCGCAAAAGATAATGGTGCGGTTCGTCTGGTTCCATTCAACTTTGGAAGCGGGCAAAGCTATATTCTGGAGTTCGGCGCAAGCTATATCAGGTTTTATCGAGAAGATGCAATTGTTTCAACGGATGCAACAACGATTTCCAGTGTTAACAATAGCACTAACGTAATCACGCTAGCAGATGCTAGCACGCTCAGCGTAGGCGATGACATTTACTTCTCGACCAGTGGATCACTACCAAACGGATTGCTCACCAATCAGCGCTATTTCATAAAAACCAAAAGCACCAACGATGTCACGCTTTCGCTAGCAGATAATACGATAGGCGCGGCGTTTGATCTCAGTACGGCTTCTGGTTCAGGCACGCACACAGTCAAAAAACCTCTTGAAAAGGCTACAAGTTACACAGTCAGCCAGATTGATGATCTCTATTTTACACAATCTGCTGATGTTCTCTTCATAGCACATCCGAGCCATGAGTTTGCAGAGTTAAAGCGTGTGAGCGACACCAGTTGGACACTTGCTGATCTTACTTTAAAAGATGGGCCTTATCTTCCAATGAATACTGAAGATACTACGCTAACAATAGCTCAAAGCATTTCAGCAGAAACAGATCGACCCTTAATCGCAGAGCTTGCAGACACAAATATAGATGCTGGCAACAACAAATTCAAAATCCCGAATCATGGACTTGTCGATAATAATGTTGTTCGGTTTGATGATGGTAGCAGCAACGATCTACCTAGCGGGCTTAGTGTTGCTACTGATTACTACATAATAAGCGCAACCCTTGATGAGTTTCAGGTTTCAGCAAGTGAAGGTGGAGGCGCGCAAGCCTTAGCAGATGCAGGCTCAGGAACGCGCAAACTCTATTACAAGGATTATGGTTTCCAGCTAATAGGTGAAATCTCCAAAGATGCAGTAGATACAAGCGGTACAAACTTATTTACAATGGTCAACCATCCCTTAGTAAATGGTCAAAGGGTTTTTTACAAAGTAGGTGATGGATTAAATGGGGTTTCTGCGGGGACTGTTTATTATGTGATAGCTGCTACAATAAACACTTTTAAACTTTCAGATAGTGTTGGTGGGACAGAAAAAGTATTAAGTGGAACAGTAACCAAAGAATTAAAATTCTATAAAAAGTTTATTCCAAAGTATTCAAAAATAACCATTACAGCTAGTGCGGTAACAGGCATTAATGACAACACAGGATTTCAGACAACTGATGTCGGAAGGATCATACGCCTAAACACTGAAGTTGCTCCGCAGATAAGATGGGGATATGTAGAGGTTACAGCGCGTGCTGGTACTACCAGCATCACTGCTGTTGCTTCAGAACATTTAGCATTTGAAGATGCCACAACCGAGTGGCAGCTAGGTTCGTTTTCCGACACAACAGGATACCCGCGCTCATGCCAAATCTACCAGCAGCGCATGGTGCTAGCAGGAACCACAGAAGAACCTCAAACAGTTCACTTCAGTAAAACAGGCGATTTCGACAACTTTTCAGCCAGTGAAGCGCTTGGTGTCAACACAGGAAATTATGACACGGCAGGCGCTAGCATCATGGGTGAGCAAATATACAGCGATAATGCGTTTTCGCTCATGATTTCATCCGATACAGTTGACAAGATCGAATGGATCAATGAAGGCAGGCGTTTATCTTTGGGAACATCAGGTGGTATTTATCAGATGTTTGGTAATCGTGATGATGTAACGATCACGCCTTTTAATTTCACTATTGAGAAGATTTCCAACTGGAGTGCGCATGATAGCGCGTTGCCCGCCCAAGTCGGCAATAACGTGCTTTATGTCCAGAAGAACGGCAGAAAGGTGCGTGAGCTTATATTTGATCGAGAACAGGAACAATACAGTGCAAAAGATATCAGCTTGCGTGCGGAAGACATTACGCAAACTGGTGTAAAAGCACTTGTTTTTCAAGATCAGCCAGGATCGTTGCTTTGGGTACTCAGGACAGACGGAAAGGTGGCAACATGCACCTATAATGTCGATCTCAATATGAACTCCTGGGGGCTTCACATAATCGGAGGATCACACACAGATGCAACGTATGGGAGCCATGCAAAAGTCGATAGCATAGCAGCAATCCCGCGCGGAACAGGATCTTCAGGACACGATCAGCTTTGGATGGTTGTCAAGCGCCATGTGGATGAATACCTGACACAGTTCCCGCACACAGATATCAATGCTAGCACCAACGTAATAACAATTACTGGACACGGCTTGAGCGACACTGATCAGATCAAGTTCACCACCGCAGACACAATGCCTGCAAACATCACGGCAGGAACGACTTATTATATCCGTGACAAGACAACAAACACTTTTAAGGTTGCAGCTACATCGGGAGGAACTGCAATAGATATAGATCAAGGGAGCGGAACGCACACGATTTACAAGAAAGATGTAGAACAGCGGTTTGTCGAGTATCTGGAAGAATTTTATGATAACAGCATGGCAGCAAGCGAAGCACATTTTGTAGACTGCGGGGCATATTATTCAGGTTCAAGCGCTAGCACGCTAACAGGATTGCACTACATCGAAGGCGAGACTCTTTCTGTTCTTGGAGATGATGCAAACCAGCCCGATAAAACTGTAAGCGCAGGCCAGCTATCTTTAGCTCTTGCTGTCACAAAAGCCCGCGTTGGCTTTTCCTATAACAGTGATATTCAAACGCTTGCGCTAGCTATTGGCGACCCCAGCACTCAAACAAGCATTGGAAATAAAAAACGCATACACAGGATTCATGTGAAACTACTTGACACAATGGGGCTGAAGTATGGTGTTTCCAGTGATGAATTAACGACAGAAACTTTTCGACTGACCAGCGATGCACTTTCAACTGCACTTCCGCTGTTTACTGGCGACAGAGAATTAACGATGCCAGGAGTTTATGATTCTCTTGGTGAGATTTATTTAAGGCAGGACAAACCTTTTCCAAGTTCGATCCTGCATGTAGCCATCGACTATGAAACTAATGAGTAAAAATGATTGAATACATCGGCTATGCGTTGCTAGCCAAAGGGATTCTTGAAGGCTACGGAGGTTATCAGTCTAGCATGAAGTCTGAAAAGCTTATGCGCAGACAGGCTGATCTTAATCGAAAGTATGGAGACAGAAAGCTTCAGTTTGCAAACATGCAGGCCGAAGAAGTTCTCAAGGCAGCAGAACAAAACGCTCAATACATGGAATGGGAAGGTGGCTATCAAATAGCAACCCAGAGAGATAAAGGCGAGCGCGCAGTTAGAGATATTATTTCATCCACTGGAAGCAGTGGTGCAGTTGTCAATTATGGATCACCAAGGCGTGTAGCAATGGCGCAGGCGCTCGTTAATAAGTTTGCAGTGGATCAGATGAATCAAAGTCTTTCTATCAAGACAGCAACCATCCGAAACAATGCTAGCAGAAGTGCAGAAATGATCGTCAAACAAGGCGAAATGGAGCGCGAATATTATTATGACTTGGGGGGCATGGCGAACCGATCCGCAGACAACATGGGGAGCGCGCGTAATCTTACGCTCTTAACAAGCGCTTTAAACACAGGCTCGCAGATGATGTGGATGGATTATTCTTCAAGGACACAAACAGGCGCAGGAGGTAAAGCTTCAGGCGTAGGGGCTAAGGGAATGTCAATGTTTAACTGGATGTACTGATAATGCCTAGACTTCGATTCAGACCAGCCCAAGCGCAGGCGAAAGCGCCAACGATCACGCCAGCTAAGAAAGCGCAAGGTGCTGCTGCCCCAAATGTTATGCAATGGCTTCAGTATGAGATCGGCCCAGAGCAAGCAATCAACAAATTAGGTCAAGTGGTAGGCAAAGGTGCAGATATGGCGTTTGATGCTTATATTGATGATCTGGGAAGGCAGGAGCGCGAGCGCAGGCAGGAAGAAGCAGACATTATTGATGCGTTAGCAGGGCAAATAAAACGCTTTGCTCAAGATGAGCGCGTGGAATTATACAAAGATATAAGTAATAAAAAAATAACGACTGAAGATTTTAAAACTAAAATAAGAACAAGGATTGAAGAAAAAAGAAATTCTCTGCTTAGTAGCGAATTAGTCACGGCATATTTAGCAGACAATCCATCGCGTAAAAAGTCTTTTCTACGCGGAGCAAAGGTTAGTTTGGATAACGCTGGTCACAGCAATACAGTTGAGACAATACTTCAAAAGCTTTCAAAAGCAGAAGAACAACAAAAAAGAACTTACGAGGAAACATTAAGAGAAGCAAAACTAGAATTTGCGCAAAAAGCTTCTGATTCAGGACTGCTTTATAAAGAAGAATATACGCCAGAGACTTCACGATCTGAAATAAGCGAAGAGCTTGATTCAATTCAGGCAAATATAATCAATAATTACAATAACATACTGCCTAAAGAGTATCACCAAAGGCTTGCAAACGATCTGCAAGGGCTTTTTATAAACAGCAACGGAGGATTGCAAACCTGGAGCGTTCATCAAACACTTGAAGAAAGAGGTAAAAAGAAAAGCAGAAAAGTTGTTTTAGCAAAAAGACAAGCAAGGCTAGCATTAGCGGAATTTGCAAATGAAAACCGATTAGCACAGAAATTAAGTTCTGCAACTCCAGAAAAAGCAGATGAAGCGAACAGAACGCTTTTGCAGGAGATTGGATCAATCGTAGGTAATGTGATGAAAGATCCTAAATTTCGTGGGGTGCTAGACGATCTCCACGAAGAAGAAATCACTACAGACTTAAATTCTATTTTTAAAGACCAGGATTACGCAACCAAAGCTGAATCTATCAATCGGTTGCTTCAAGAAAAAGATGAAGTTGAGCGCAATCAAGAACAATTAAAATTAAAAGATAAGCGCACACGCCTTGGTCAAGCAGAAGTTGATTTCCAAAACGGAACCAAGAGCATTATCCAAAGATACAATGCTAAAGAAATAACGCTTGAAGAAGCAGAATCGCAAATCAAGGCAGTAGCAGAATCAGCACGGCAAAAAAACCAGATTGAACCAACTCCTAATGCCACTGAACTATCTGACGAAGACAATCAGTTTAACAGGGATCTACAACTTCATGCAGATGGATTAAGGTCAAGCCTGGAAACACGACTTTCTAGTGCTGAAGGCACGCGCACCGCGCAGCAAAGCGAAGCGACAAAGCAAGAGCTAAAGCGCATGAGGGAGAAAAAAGAAAGAGATGATATAAATAACACAGCAGTTTTATATAGAGAGCGCTTAATTGACTTTAATAGCGAAATGCAGCGCAACAGGGGGGACAAAAAATATGACCTTGAATTTATTCAGCAAGAACAATTAAGAATTTTAGATGAAGTCTTAACAGATGAGTTCGGCATTCCAGGTGATCGTGAGCATCAAAGAGTTGCACTAAAGGGCAGAGCATTTGATGAACTTAAAAAGATTCAGGTTTCTCAAAAAGAACAATTATCTCATGCAATTACCGCAGACTCAATAAATCTTGAAGCGGGTGGTTTCATGGGGCGCTTCATGAAAGAGATTACAGAGCAAAGAGACAGCCTTGAAGAACAAGTCAAAGACGGAACCATAAGCAATCCTCTTGAAGCTTCTTCCAGCTTTGAGTCCTTTGTAGAAAAGAAGAAAGAGCATTATTTAGAGGAAGCTAAAAATGGCCCTTTACCCGCCGTAGCATTTGACTTTGAAACCGCTCCAGAGTTCAGATCAAAGGTTCCTGCAATGATCTCAGGTTTCAAAATGAAGATGACTGTTAGAAACGAGGGCAACATCAAAGATATGGATGCTGCGCGCGTGCAGGAAATTATAGATTTAACAGATGATCTTGGTGAACTTGAGTCGCTATCGCCAAGCTATAGGACTTTCAAAGATGAAGATGATGTTGTTCGTGGAGAAAGTGAAGGTGATCAAAGGATCATGGCAGTTGCTAGCATCTATGCTTCAAAAATGGGATCAGTATATTCTCAAGGTGAAGTTGCAGACTTAATCCAAAAAGCAGCCATTCAGATCGACCACAATGATATGAATAGGCTTCTGATGGGTGATGAAGCAAGCCTGAGAAAAGGAATCCAGATCCTCACACGCGGTTCAGAAGAAGAAGGCGCACCCGCTATTATAGGCGGGCCAAGAAGAGTGCTGCTAGGGCAATTTAGAACAGCATTAAAGCAGTATAAAGAGAATGACAGGGCAGGCATCCAACAACGAATCAGAAACCATCATGACCGCACGCTTCACGGCGCGCCCTCCAGAGATCCTGACACCCTGGAGAAACTCTTTAATGCAGGGTTATTTGACGATGACCCAAAAATAAACGAGCGCATTTACAAGAAGCACAAGTATCAACAAAAATACAACGAGACACTTCATGGGTTAATTAAGGGAACCACAAGCAAACTTGATGAGTCTTATGAGCCAGAATTGCCATTAATTCATAAAAGCAATGCTTCGCTGAATAAGCTCGCAGCGGAGTTAGACCCGACTGTATGGGTTGATAAAAACAAACCTGAAGGCTTTGATGTTAATGATGCAGATTTGCAAGAGTTAAGAATTAGCCACAATGAATTAGGAAGACAAATCTCAAGGATAGCGCAAGAACGAGAATTAGATTCCTCTGCGCCTGCTAGCAGAAGGTTTCTAGATACTGCGGAAGGTCAAAATATCCCTATGCCGAATACACAAGAAGAAGTGGCATTAGCAAGCACATTCCCTGAACTGTGGTCGCAACAAACATTTAGTTCAAAACGCATTAAATATGTCATAGGTGAACAGATCCGAATCAATCCTCATAAAACTCCAGAGTTCTTCAGCAAGAACGAGATCGACAACATTAATAACTCTTTTTTAAACACTCAAGATAGCGGAGTTATGCGCGCCAACTTAATGGCAATGATAGAGCAGCAATCAGGGCCGGACTTTGATGATGTCATAGCAGAACTGGACAAAAAGACAGACATCAAATCAGAGAACCAGCTTTACCTGGACTTCATGGGGTCAAGAACAATTACTGAGAATCTTCATAGTGCGCTTACCGCGTCTAATGCTGCACTTTATAAGAGATTTGAAGAAGGCCAAGGCAAGGAATTTAATAGAATGGTTTCCGAAGATCCAGAAATAGGAGCGTTTACTTCCTCATTTGCAATTGATTCAACTACGGCAAATAAAATGGAGTTGGCTGTTCGGAAGTATGCTCTTCAACTACATAGCTCAGATCCGAAAAAAGAAATGACTGAATTGGAAGCAATTCAACAGGCAAAGGACGATCTGATCCACTCCAAATACACTATAGTCCCGACTGACTATGGTGCAGCAAGCTTCTTACAGGAAAAAGAAAAAACAAATACACTGCTTCATGCGAACCCTAAAATAATTCAAAAAGGTTTAAAAAGCCTTACTGATAAAGTGGATTTTTTTGATGCTAGCCAGCGTGCTTATGATTCTGGTCATACTTTCTTTATTAATGCAGGCGAAGGCGTGCAGTTGTTTATGATGTCCGAAGGCAAAGCCACCCCCGCAGTAGACAAGTCAGGGAAGATCATCACGTTCACAGACAAGGATATTAATCTTGTCGGTCTGGAAGCATTGCTAGCAAAAGAAGAAGCACGCATGAAGAGCCTGAAGCACTATGTTCCAATCGATAAAGAATTACTGAAATCAATAAAAGCCGAGATCGAGCTTTATCAATGAGATTACCACGCCGCCACTTCCAGCCGGACATGCACGCTCAGCAAGCATATCTGGATAATTATTCTCCAGGCTTTTTTGAGATGTCAGGAGTTGCTTTCGATGACAGTTTTGGAACCTCCAGTATCGGCTTATACCATAGTATCGGAGAGATGGACATAGCAGAACGCGTTGGTACGCCAATGATCGAAGAAGAATGGCGCGCAAGCAAAGACTACCGCCCTGGCCTTGAGTACCAGGATGGCATGACAGACCAGAGCGCGAAACTGCTAGCAGATCGCTACGACAATAATCAGAACACGCAGTTTCTTATGGAGCGCTCCGGCGTGCTTGGCTGGTTCGGATATATCGGCGGTACGATCATGGGCGCAGTCCCTGATCCTATCAATCTCATCCCTTATGGTGCAGTTCTTAAAGGCCGGTACTTGCTCAAGCTAGGCAAGGCTGCAAAAGCAATGCATCGTGTAGCAAACAAACATACTGAAAAAGCGCTCGGAAGGATTGCAATGGGAGGATTTGAAGGAGGTCTTGGGGCAGCAACGCTTCAGCCAGGAATAGCTTATGAGCGCGGGCGCTATCAAGAAGAATGGGATTTCAAGTCAGGCGCTCTCGATGTGCTAGCAGGAATAGGCGCAGGCATGTTCTTTACAGGTGCAATCGAAGGTGGCAAGCGAGTGCTTTCACGCAGGCGCTTAGAAATTGACGGAGATGTTTTAGATCCAGATGCTAGCGTAACCACGCGGGCTGAAAGAGAACCGCCGATCCGTGAATCGATCATGGATGAAATGAATCCGTCTGAGTCTGCTGCTGCAACTCGTCAATCAGTGTCAGCATTCGACAATGGTGAAGATCCTGATGTTGCACGCGTGCTAGGTGAAGAAGCAGACCTCGATGCAGCAAAAGATGCTTTTGAAGCACCGCCAGAAGCAGACTATTACTTACTCGATCAGGACGGCAACGTGCTAGGTAACTCAGGAAGCGCGCACAGAGGGCAAGTGCAGATGCTTAAAGAAGAAGCCGCAGTGACAGATTGGAAATATAAGAAGAAGATGAAACTTTATGAGTACACCGATCCTGATAGTGGCGCAACTATGTATATCGGTACACGCGAGAACCTGGAAGCAGGAGGTTATGAAGACACATTTAACCCAAAACAAAAACCTAAATACACGCGCGCGCAGCCAGAACCAGAAGTCGATCTCAATCGCCCTAAACAAGATGATGCGCGGATTGACGAACAGATTCAGGCAGCAGACCAGCAACTAAATGAACAGTTTAGCCAGCGCGAAGCGACAGCAGAAGAAACTGAAACGATGCGCGCAGCAGATGAAGAGTCTGCAATGCATGACGAAGCATCCAAGATCATCGAAGACACAGCAAATTGCGTTCTTAACTCAGCAGCATAATGGCAGTAAATAATTGCGGTAGTTTAATCGCCAAAAAATACAATCTGGATCAAGCAGATGCAGATGAATTGGTAGCAGAAATTAGCCAGCGTGCTAAGTCGTTCCGCGATGGTGATGTGCGTGTGACGATCAAACAGCTTACAAAGGTTATGACTGCTGAACAGAAGTTCTTTGCAAAGCAGAAAAAGCTAGCAGCCAAGAAGAATGTTCTGAAGGAGCGCTCTATTAATTTTCTTACCGATACGATGGGGAAGCTCACGCCAAAAAGTAATCTCCAGAAGCTCTTTAAGAAAATGAACATCCGTGATGAAGGATGGCTGGATGCGAACCTGAAAGCATTTGTAGCAGGAAGCACGCACGAAAGATTTGGAGGACTTGATAGCATCGCAGGCAGGCAACTAGCGAAGTTTAAACAGAACTATAATGGTGTGTTCAGGCATGTGATGAAAGCGCGTGGAATGCGGAGCAAACAGTTTTATACATGGCTTAATGATGAACAGAATATAAATGACATCATCCTAGAGCTTTTCGGCCCGAATGGTGAGGGTTTTAGTTTGAAAAATCCGACTATGAAATCAGGCAATGAGACTGCATTTGAGTTTGCACGCGGATACGTTCAAGCCAAACGCTCCCTGGTTGATGAAGCAAATGGTGAAGGCGCTGCTATCGGATGGCTGGAAGACCATGTTACGAGCCAGTACCACAATCCTGTTGAGGTGCGCAAGGTTGACAAAAATGTATGGGTGCAAGAGATGCTAGATGATTATGTGAATCATGAGCGAACTTTTGGCGCAGGCGTTTCAAATGAAAAGAAGATCGCATTTATGAATGCAGTCTATGACAACATCCTTGATGGGAAGCGCCGTGTTAAAGATGACTCGCCAATAATGAAGTCCACACAGGCTCTAGCAACCCGAATGGCTCAACATAGAAAGCTTCATTTTAAAACTTCTGATCGCTGGATCGCATATCAAAAGCAATACGGACACGGCGATCTAAAAACAGCACTTATTAATGGTCTAAAAAACCTTTCGGATGAAGTTGTTTTGATCGAGCGCCTTGGTACTAATCCTGATTTGATGATGGAAAAGCTGATTCAGCGCGCGAAAAAAGTGCATTCACATGCTAACGCAAAGTTTGATGAAGCAGGAATACGAACTCGCTACATGCAAGTAACTGGAGAGTCTTATCACATTGACAGTTCGTATGCTTATGCGCCTTCAGTCGCAAAGATTTCGCACAACATAAGGACTTGGAACAACATGACTTCGCTTGGCGGTGCAACCATCGCTAGCATCTCGGATCTTGCAAGCGTGATCCAAACTGCTGCCTACAACGGCATGAATATATTTGAATCCATTCACAATCATTTCGGGAATGTGATGCGCCGATATAGCCAGGAAGAGCTAAATGAGGTGCTTTCCTACTTAGGCGAAGGCTTCGATGAGATTATAGGAGGATTCCAGGCGCGCTTTAGCTCCGATGATTATGTAGCGGGCCGATTAAGCAATATGCAGGACACTTTCTTTAGACTTAATTTCTTACAGCAGTGGACGACAGCACACCGCAATGGTTTCACTTTAATGCTTTCAAAGCACATCGGGAAAAACCTTCGCAAGAGTTATGACAATCTCGATGATGATCTCAGGCGCTCGCTGAAACAGTACGGAATCTTAGGAGATGATTGGGCGAAGATTCAGCAAGCAGGAGTTAAGGAATTTAATACGAGAGGTGAAGTCAGAAAATATGCTACGCCTGATCTAATTGACGACCTAGCATCTCAAGCCGCATCACAGACTGAAAAAGATGAATTAAAAGACCTAGCACTTCGCATGCGGGTTTATTTTGCAGAAGAAGCAAGAGTTGCAGTTCCAGAACCAGGAGCGAACCAGCGAGCTTTTATGCAGATGGGATATAAGCGTGGTTCAGGAATAAGGGAAGCACTTGATTTGTTTTTCCAGTTCCGCAGCTTCGGGCTGACTTATGTAATGAAGATGTTTCCGCGTTATCAGCAGATGGGTAAAGGTTTCACGATGGCAAACATGGTCGCCATGACGATGCTAGGATACACTGCACTTAGCATTAAAGATATCATACAAGGCAAAAAACCGCGCCCTGTTGATCCTAGCGATCCCGCATTTCTAAAAACCGCAGCAGCAGCGCTAGTATATTCTGGCACTGGCGGAATCTTCGCAGACTTTATCCTAAACGATTTTGGTAAATACGGACAAAGCTTCGCATCCGTTGCAGGCGGTAAAACAGTATCCATTGCTGACGACCTTTTTTCTTTTGGATCAAAACTGATGAAGGGTGATGATGCTGCTAGCCAAGGCTTTAATACGCTATTGCGAAACACACCTTATGCAAATCTTTTTTGGGCTAGGACTGCGCTTAACTATTCTTTTCTGTATAATATTCAGGAGGCGTTTAATCCAGGCTACTTGCGGCGCATGGAAAACAGGATTCGGCGCGATCAAGGCCAGGAGTTTATAAGGGAGCCAATCAACATGCGACCTACAACCAGCCCGATTCGCAGAGCCACTTGGCCTGCTTTTCAACCGATTCAGGATGTAATGCGATGACAGTATCAGCAACAACCGAAACTAGAAAACAGTACACAGGCAACGGCAGCTATGGTACTAGCACCGATTTTACTGCTAGCTTTAAGTATCTAGACACTTCCGAGATTAAAGTCGTCCATACTGATACCAGCACTGGCAACGACACAAGTTATGTTGAAGGCACTCATTATAGCGTTCAATCGGGTGCTTCAGCTACTAGCGTAACTATTCGCTTTCTTACTAGCTACGTTCCCACTAATACAGCGCACTATGTAACGATTTACAGAGAAACACCTTTTAGTCAGCTTACAGACTACACTGAAGGATCTGCCCTCGATGCTGAAACCCTAGAGCAAAACTTTGACAAAGCTGTGATGTTAATCCAGCAAGTGAATAATAACCTCACAGACCTGAATTTATCTTTCACATCAACAAATGATTTTAACACCACCGCCGCCGCAGCAAGCGACATTAGCATTAGTAAAACAAATCGCGCAAGCAAGGCGTTAAAGTTCGACACAAACGGCGACATTGGGGTTAGCACTAACGATCCAGATGCTCAAGTTGATCTAGCAACAGCGCAAGCTACTGCTGCCGCTGGAAGTGCTTCCACAGCATCAGGACATGCCACGAGTGCTTCTGAATGGGCTTCTAAAACAAGCGGACAAGTTGCTAGCACTGATTATTCAGCAAAAGAATTTGCTATTGGATCTCAGTCATCTACTGGCGGCAGTGCTAAGAATTGGGCGACTCAAACGGGTGCAGATGTCACTGGTGCTAGCTCTGGCAGCATGAGTGCTAAAGAGTGGTCAGTAGGCACGCTTGGGCGCGGCGTTGCAAGTGAAGGTTCAGCAAAGGATTGGGCGAC
>Ga0098054_1000643_pt1 | contig 20308 bp, 43 predicted proteins | sample 16_taG_FD_75048 | JGI IMG/M metagenome (GOLD analysis project Ga0098054, IMG submission 75048) | Marine viral communities from the Subarctic Pacific Ocean - 16_ETSP_OMZ_AT15313 metaG | ecosystem: Environmental > Aquatic > Marine > Oceanic | place: Pacific Ocean | collected 2015-01-18
GATGCCGCTAGTTCAGCATCAACTTCTGAAAATTCTGCAATCGAGTATTCAATCGCATTAGGATGATCTATGGCAAGTACATTTGATAATTTAACAGCGACTTTATCTGGAAGTTCAGCAAATATTTATGCTGGCCCAACTGGAGCTAGTGGTGACAGAGCAATTATTATTGGATGCATGATTACAAACACTCATGCTTCTGATGATGCAACAGTGACAGTTTACAAAGACACTCATGAATTGTTTAACGCAATTAAAATCCCAGCCAATACCAGTTTAGAGGTATGCAGAGGAAATAAATTAGTGTTGAAACAAAACGAGAACCTGAAAGCAAAAGTGACAGCAGGGAGTGCTAAAACAATGGTCTCAGCCTTGGTGATCACATGAGTATGGACACCTACGGCATTATTGGGTTTTCGATTGATAATGTTGGAATAGATAGAAGATTTTATACTGGCAGAACTGATACTGATCCTATTTTAGCAGTTAGCTATAATGAGAGAAGAGTCGATGTTTATTTAAATGGGATTAAGCTCATTGGCGATCATCCTGGGAACAGCAATCACGATTACGATATCGATGCACAAACTGGTCAAGGGTCATCCATCACATTAAAAACTGGAATAGCTTTAGTTGCTTCAGATGTTATCGAATGTATTGGTCAAGTTTCATTAGCAGGAAACACAGTAACGACATATAATCCTACCCCTGCTTCTGGTGGTGGCTGGAATGTGTTTGCAAGTATTGATCATGTAGCTAGTGATTTAGTTAATGTGTATATGAATGGTGTGTTGCTGGATGACTCTGACTATACGTTGGATGCTAGTGCTAACACGCTTACAATTGGTGGTGCTACGCTGACCGCTAGTGATGTTATCATGGTGCAGGTTATAGGAGCGCTCGATAATGCTAACTTTGTCCCTGTTGGTGGTGGTACTTTCATTGGTAACGTAAGTTTTGGTGACAACAACATAACTAATGTTGGAGATATTTCACTCGATACGATTTCCTCTGATGCTGGTACTTCAATTGGCGTTACTTTAGGAACTGATGCAGGGGATGATTTCAATGTTGGTACTGGGAAGTTGAATGTAGAAGGTGACAATGGGAATGTCACAGTTGGAAGTGGCAACATAGTCATTGGGACATCAGGAAAAGGAATAGATTTTACTGCTACATCTGGATCAGGAGGTGGTAGTTCAAGTGCAATATTAGACGATTATGAAGAAGGGACTTTTACACAAACTGTTACAAGTAGCACAAGTGGGTCAACAACTTTAAATTCCGATTATAACACTGGTAGTTATACGAAAATTGGAAGAATGGTAACAGCGACTTGTAGGATGTTAATTAGTTCTAGTTCTAGCCCAACGGGGGATATTAGATTTAGCCTGCCCTTCGCTTGTAACAGTCAATCAGAAAATGAAAGCGAATGTTACGGAAGTCTTTATTGGTATCAAATAAACGATAGTGCTAAAGAGCAGTTTGTTTTTCAAGTTGTTCCAGGGGCTAGTTATGGCAGAATCCAAAAAATGGATAATGCAAATGGCGCTTCGGCCACTTATACTGGCGCTTTAGAAAATCAATGGTATGGATACACAGTAACCTATTTTACGGCATAAATTATGGCACTTTCAAAGAAAACAGTAACAGACAAAATTGAGATAGTAAGAGTAAAAGATTATTACCTTTTACAGGTTAGAGAAGACAAACAAATCATTGAAAATGGAGCTAGAATTTCAGGTAGTTATAATCGGTATGTTCTGAACCCTGATCATGATGTTTCAAACATAACTGATGATGTAGTAAAGGAACAATTTACAGCAGTTATGACTAATTCAGTAAAAGAAAACTACGCAAAGTTTTTGAAAGAACAGGTAGAAGAAAATAAAGAGGGCGAATGACACGTGCTAGAGATATTGCCAACTTTGGTGATGGTATAGATGCATCAAGCATTACTTCTGGTACTTTTCCAACTGCAAACATAGCAGATGATGCTATTACTCTAGCAAAAATGGCATCAGGGACCGATGGGCAAATAATTACCTATGATGCTTCAGGAAATCCTAGTGCAGTTGGCCCTGGAACAGATGGTCAGGTTTTAACATCTACTGGTGCAGGATCACCTCCTGCTTTTGAGGATGCTTCTGGTGGAGCGTGGGTAAAACTTGAAGAAAAAACTGCAAGTGGACAAACAACTATTGAAATGGGATCTTCAACATTACTTAGTAGCTCTTATGACTTGTATTGTATAAAATTTGTTAATTTTAGTGTAAGTGCTAGTGGTTCAAACGTTTATGGACGTTTTAATGTTGGGGGCATATTAAGCGCAGGTAGTTACAGGTTTTCAACAGCAACATGGAGGAGTGATGTAGATGCAATCCTACGTCAACAGTCACATAGCGGAACCAGTTTTTATATGGGTTATGCAATGAATGATTCTGTTGAAGTTACTGGTAGTTGTCATGCAACTGGGTTTGTGTATTTACCGCAACCTTATTCTACATCAAAGTTAAAACAAGCATTTGGTACTTGTGCAATTAGCGAAGATGAAAGCAATAGGGTAAGTCACTCAACTTTTGTGGCTTCTTATAATACATCTTCTGCAATAACCACAGCATTGACAGAATTCCAGTTTCTATTAAGTGGTTCTGGTAATATATCTGCAGGTAAATTTGTTCTTTACGGAATAAAAGATTAATTATGTACACAATAACTTTGGGTTCTGGTCAACCAGTTTATTTGAAAAATGATCATACTGAAAAGGAACTAAAACAGGCAAATCTTAGAGTAGAAAGAAATTATATTTTGTCTACTACAGATTGTTTTGTAACTGAAGATTTTCCTACTACTAAAAAAGCTGAATGGAAAACTTACAGAAAAGCATTAAGAGATATGGATTTTAGCGATCCTGACAATATAACATGGCCCAGTAAACCTGAATAAATAATGGCTTAATGGCAACAACTAAAGCAACTACATTAGCACACGGACAAGCTGGGGCAATAGTTTCTGGTACTTTTGCAACTGCAAGAATAGCAGATGATGCGATTAACTTAGATAAGTTAGCTCATCTAGGAACTGATGGTCATGTGCTAACATCTACAGGTACTGGAACTGCCCCTGCTTTTGAAGCTATTGCTGGTGGATATACCTTGGTTGCATATAAACAAGGTCCAGCCCCAGATAGTAGTGTTTTCGCAGTAGATAATGTATTTAGTGACACCTATGAATCCTATTCAATTGTGATTGAAAGTATGATAGGTGCGACAAACATGGATACAGCAGAAGTATACTTACGTTTTATAGATGACGAAGGAAGCGAGATAGGTGGGTCACATTATTGGTACGCTAATATAGCGAAAGACAGTGGTGGTACGGATCGTATATTTACAGGTGAATCAGAGGCTAATATGAAGTTGAGTGGAAACATGGGTGCGGCTTCTGGTGCAAAAGAAGGAATGTGTGGGGAGTTAATTTTTTCTGGTACACGCACTGAAAATACCTATTCACAAGTCCACGGTCATCTAGCTTTTACCAGAGGTGACGGTCATCACACTACGTCAGTCCTATCCTGTGTGTATAAAGGTACTGGTAGTGGAAGTTCCGGCACAAAAATCAGAGGGTTTAATATAAAAGGTGGAGGCAGTAGTAATAAGTGGACTGTTAATGCTGAGGGAGGTGTATATGTTTTTGGATATAATAATTCTTAAAGACTATGTATGGCATACTTAAAAATTAATAACGGTGACAGAGTTTCGGTCTCTAACCATGCAACTAATTCCGATTGGGCTATTGCCGACAAAAGAGCTATGCGTAATTCCTTACTGGCTGAGTCTGATTCTTATTTGGTATCTGACAGAGGGCTTTCTGAATCAAAATTAACAGAATGGAAAACCTACAGACAAAGTTTGAGAGACATGGATTTTTCAGATCTTAACAAGATAGAATTTCCAACTAAACCAGAGTAAAACATGCCAAGTGATCTACAAGTAGATAATATTAAAGACGGATCAGCAACTAAGACTCTAGCGACACTAAGTTCTAGTGAAGACTAAGGATAAATATCCGAAGCCATGAATCCTGCGGATTACGCCTATGCAACAGGAAAAACACATCCAGAAATCCTTATGGAAGTAGATAGTTTCATGCAATTAGTCGAAAGGATCGGCTTACCAGCAGTAATTATTGGTGCTACTTTTTTTTATATTTATAAGACCGCACAAGCACATCGTGACGAAGTTAAAAGTTGGCAGGAAAAGGATACAGTAGCTGATTCACGACTTATTGATGTGATTAACTTGAGTAATACTAGGAACGAGAATTTTCAGTCTGCATTAAATGAGCAGACGATGGCGATCAAGGAATTGTGTGGTGAAATCAGAGGAATGAAACCAAGTAGACGATAGCATGGCTAAAGAAATAACGACCACTGTTGAAAAAGTAACTGATCCTCCCAAGCAGTCAAAAAATCCAATGACTGTGAATGAAAAAATTCAGGTTACACGTTTCTATGCGCGGTTTGTGATAGCATGCTGCGCGCTCGCTATATTCGCGTATGTTGTCCATATCATGCTAGGTTCAGGAGAAGAGTTGCCAACTAGCTCAAAAGATTTATTGAACATTCTCGTTGGAGCTTTTATCCCAATTTTGGCGGGAATTTCAAAATTTTATTTCGATAGCGGCGGCGATCTAGCACAAGAACCTGAAAAGAATTCTATACCTCCACATGATGACAAGGACGAAAGTGTTAACTAATTTTATTAAGTATTTTTATGATTTTCTTTACACCAACAAACTCATCAAAAACCCTAACAAACAAAAGGAGCCTCCTATGCTTAATTTTATCCTGCCCGCAGTGGCTAACATGCTTAAAGGTTTGGTGCTAGATAAAGCACAAAGTCTAGCAAGCGAACATTTAGAAAAACATCTTGACGAACTTCCAAAAGAGGTTAAAGAAGCGCTCGATGGCGCTGTCAATGATGATGGCAGCCACGCTCATAAATCCCTCATGGATTTGGTCAAAGGATGATTTAGTAGCAATGAGGATTAGTGCTAACTTCAGCCTTCAAGAACTGGTTTATTCTCCATCTGCAATACACGCAGGCATTGACCAGGAAAGGCATTTAGATCATAACGCGGTTGCTAGAATAACAGCACTTACAATTCAAGTTCTCCAGAAGGTGCGGAATAAGTTCGGCCCTACCAAGATCAATTCCTGTTTTAGATCACCCGAATTGAATACTTTGATTGGAGGATCATCAAAATCTCAGCATTGTTGTTCTGGAACATCGGCTGCTGCGGATATCGAAATTATCAGCGAAAGCGTTAGCAACCTGGAGCTAGCACGTTGGATCAAAGACAACCTAGAATTTGACCAGCTAATTCTTGAAAACTATCAGCCAGATCGTGTAAGTAAAATCACAGGCAAACCTGAAGGCCCGAACAGCGGATGGGTTCACGTTTCCTATTCCTCAACAGGGGATAATCGAAAGGAGGTCTTGCGCATGGTGAAGAAGAATGGGAAGGTAAAATATTTCCCTGGACTCACCGAATAATCTAGCGGATCGGAGGGGCAAGCGCGGGTGGTCTTCCTTCCTTCTCTCCCATCCGTGCGCCCTTCAAAAGAGAGCATTAATTAGGATATTTTGGCTAGAGCTTTGGAACCTTCCAGCGCGGAGCGATTAACGTAATGTCCTAATGTGGTATCCATTGAGTAGTGGCCTGCGAGCGCCATGACTTTAACTGCTTTAGCATCACCTTCTAGCATTTCGGTTATACCTGTGCGCCGAAAACAGTGAATAGGATCGCCTTCTAATCCTGCTAGATTCCTGAATTTTCTAAATGCAGCAGTAATAGAATTTTTCTGTATAAAAGCAGGGTTGCCGTTACCATCATCTAGCCACCAAGCTTCTGAAAGTCCGCGTGCTAGTTTATCGCAGCGCAGCCATTGTAAAAGTGTTGGATGGACTTCGATCTTGCGTGTCTGTTTTTTCTTTACTTTCACGCGCTTGCCTTCCTTTGGAAAATCTTGAACATGGTCAATAGCAATAAAACCTTCTTTCAAGTCCATACGGCTCAATGGAAGACTCCAAATCTCACTCAGTCTCATGATCTGGAAACGTGCTAGCATGAAGGCGCGCAAATGATTTAAATGACCACATCGCTCAATTGCTGAACGATAGCGATTAATATCATCTGCTGACCAAATCGTAGGCTCGCCGTGCGGTTGCTTTTTCAGTATATGAACAGCAATCTTTTCTATTTTAATAGGATTCGGCAATAAATCAGGTCGGTATTCATGAAGCCAGTTGAACGCACCCTGAACATGTCGCTGATGCTTGTTGATGGTGCTTTCAGCAAGATTAGCTTTTTTGCAATCATTTATAAATTTCTGATTCAGTTTATTACTCCAAGTTCCAAGCTCAAAGTCGCCACATGAATCAATAAATTTATTAAAGCTGGTAACATAAGGATTCAGGTTGTCATCAGCCCAAACTTTTTCATCGAGATAAGTTTGAGTTGCTGCCTTAAAAGATGTTTTACTTTCAGGCGGTCTTCCCCTTCCTTCTTCATGCTTAGCAAGTGCTAGCTTATAGCGTTCAGCTAGCAGCAGCGCGGTTTCTTGCTCGGTTAGCTCTTCAAGCTCATCCATGCTAGCTAGCACTGGCCTTCTGCTAGGCTTGCCTTCAACCTGAATGTAACCGATAACGCGATTACGCTTTGGCTCTTTCTTCCAAAGCTCGCGCTTCCTTCCTCTTTTTTTCATTTTTCTCTTATTTCAAAAAAGATTATAAAAAAGCTTGACATCGCATAAGCTCAAGCATAAAGTTCTTATACCTTAGTTATTTGTAAAACATATTGCAAGCTTATTTATAAAGTCATGGAAATGCCTATTAAAGAACTAATGCGACAGGCGGGAATAACCCTGTCAGACGTTGCTGATGCTGCTGGAACTAATATTCCAACAGTTTCGCGAGCATTAGATGAAGAACTTGTTAAGAAGGTGCGCGCCAATGCTCTCGCTCTTATATATAAGAAGAGCAAGCACTTGGTTGAAAAGATTAAAAGCATGGAAGCAACGGAGGGCATGGATGCCCACACCGAAAAGCAAACATCGATACAGCGGACAGCCTAATAACCCGCTTAGGAAGCGGGCCGATCAACTAGAGCTTTCCTGTTCAAAGCTCCATAAGATCACTGGCTGTCCAATTCCAACGATAAAAGGGTGGCTTCGCGGGAGCCATCATCCGCGACCCAAAGACCATGAAAGTCTAGCACGCGGTCTTCAGGTCAATGTGAAAACGCTTCGCGGTTGGCTTAGCCGAATGCATCCAGGGAACGGAATTGGGTTGCGGAAAGTTTTTGAAGTTGAAGTTAAGAAGAAAAAAACCAAAAAACAACCACCACACACACGCAGCGAGGTTGCGAATGCAGTTGCGAAGTATTTGCAAAGCGGTGGCTCAATCACAGTATTGCCTGATGAACCAGAATATGATTTTTTTGCAGGAGACAAATGAAAGAAGGAGATCAATTTTATCAGTTAGTCAGAAAAATGCGCGAATCTCAAAAAAGCTATTTCAAAACGAGATCACGCGAACATCTTGAAAGTGCGAAAAGGCTAGAGCGCGAAGTTGACCGCTGGGTTTCAGGTCAACAGGAGATACCTTTTTCGTAATGGAACACTACTCCCCTAGCCAGTTTCGGAAGCTAGCAGATTGTCCACAGCAGTATAAGTACCGATACATCGACAAGCAGCACGAAGGTACAAAAGAAGCGCTGGTGTTCGGTACTGCAATGGATGAAGCAATCAACAGCATCCACTTTCATATTCAAAATCCTTCATTACCAGCAAAACCCGAAACTTATCTTTTTCAGAGCATCGAGTTCAGCCGTGCAACTTATGGCGATGAGATGACACCTGAACAATGGGATGCGGTTGACGAACTTGCTGCGCGATGTGTGGAACAGGATGTCTTTTCTGAATATCAAGAACTTGTTGATTTCAAGGTACGCGGAGTTCAGCACGATATGGTGTTAAGAATTTATGGAATCGACAGACGGATTATCGGAATTACGGATCTCATCGCAGAGCGTGCAGTCATGGATCAAAGCGATCACTACGAAAGCGCGCTCATAATAGATGTCAAAACAGCAGGGCGCTCAATGCAAAGAGCATCCTACGCACACCGCTTTCAGCTAGCATTTTATGCTCTTGCTTGGATGTGCATGCAGGGAACAAATGTTATTCCACAGTGCGAAATCCGCGCACTCATTAAAAACAAGAAGATGCTCTGGCAAGTGCTGCCAGCAAATATCACTGAAGATGACCTAGCACATGTTGTCGCGGTAGCACGAAACCATGACCGCATGGTGAAAGCCCAGCATTTTCCTGTCAATCGAGATTCAAAGTTTTGTACTAGCAAGAATTGCTCTTTTTATAAGCGCTGTCATGACGAACATGGCGCGCGGTTATCGGACACTTTAGCTCAGTGTGTCCGTGGCTGAACTTAACGAAACTGAGCGTTTAATCCAAGCGTTGAATGAGAATACACGCGCCCAGCTTCTTCTCATGCAAGTGATGCCTGATTTTATTAAAAAAATGAAGTCAGCAGATTCATTAACACGCGCAGGATTAAGTGAAGAAAAGTTGTATGAAGAAGCTCAGAAAATGGCGCAGAAAATAAAAAGAAGGTAGGAAATTATGCCAACAAAAAACCGTAAAGGCACTTTGATGGAATTAACTCCAAAAGAGATTAAAGAATTACAGACTAATAATTCAAATCGTCTGCATGGAGTTGCAAAAGCAACCCAAAGTTATCGTTTAAAAAATCTAAAAAAGAACATGCAAAAATATGGTTTTCGGCGCGCGTTCCCAATTGTGCTAAACGATGACCTTGTTATTTGTGATGGACATCATCGTGCTAGAGCCTGTGTTGATCTCAAAATCAACGGCTGGGTGTTAATAGATCCAGATGCAAAGGTCGAAGAATACGCGCAGATGTCCAATAGCACAAATCGCTGGAACATAAGTGATTATGTAAAAGCAAAAGTCAACGAAGGAGTAAAAGCTGCGCAAGTTGTTGAGTATTTGATGGTTAAATTTAGGTTCGCACCGCAGTTGATTATGCGCCTTGAGTTTGGATTCAGTCTCACTAATACGCAGATTATTAACATGATTAATATTGGCGACTTTAATTTTCATAGTGTGCTGACAATCGAGAAGCGGTGCGAGCATTTAAAAGAGTGCGCAGAAAGAATTCCTGTCAAACAGGACAAAGTTAAGATTGCTCTAGCAACTATGATGATGAATCCAGGTTATAAGCAAGAAAGGATGATTACCAAACTAAAGCAGAAAGGTGGCGAGATTTATCCATCTGGAAGCGTTTCCAATTATATAGAGCAATTACAGAAAACTTATAATCATGGCCTGCGCGCAGGTAAAATCTATTTTCTATAAGGAAGGAATGACAAAACCAACATTAGACCAGATTATTTCGGGCAAGCGACCAAAACCATTGCGTGCGTTGATATACGGCCCTGGTGGTATTGGAAAATCCTATTGGGCTGCGCAGTGGCGCAACTCTCTAGTGCTAGATATCGAAGACGGACTCGGCGGAATCGACTGCGCGAGCTTGCCGCTAAAGGGTGCGGAGTGGGCAACTGTTATTGATGCTTTGGAAATGCTAGCCAACGAAGAACATGAATATAAAACAGTTGTCATAGACTCACTGGATTGGCTAGAAAGATTAATGCACTTGGACATCTGTATTCAGCGTGGGTGCGCCAGCATCGGAGACATTCAGTATGGTGCGGGATATGTCCAAGCACTCACATATTTTGAAAAGCTGGTGAAGCTTCTTGAGGATCTGCGTGAGCAAGGAATGAATATCGTTTTGATTTGTCATGCAGCAACCAAGGAAGTGAAAGATCCGACTGCGCAGCTTCATAACAAATGGCAGTTAGCACTTCATAAGCAAGCAGCAGAAAAGATGTATCAGTGGTCGGACTGCACTCTCTTTGCGAAGCAGGAGATCACGATCTTAACAGAGAAAAAGGATTTCGGCGGACAGCGCAAGCGTGCTGGCGGTGGCGAGCGCCGAATGTATTGCAATGACTCGCCAACTTACCAAGCGAAGAATAGATACGATCTTCCAGATGAAATGCCACTGGATTATGAAATTTTTCGCAATCACATAACCAATTATTTTAAAGAAGGAACGGATGCCTGAAGAATTAAGTTTTTTTGATCCAAACGAAGAAATAGTTTCATCGTCTTTTGATCCAATCAAGGACGGAACTTACGAGTGCGTTTTCAATAACCACGACTTTAAGGAAACCCAATCAGGAACAGGAAAATATCTTGAGATGGAGTTCGTCATCATGGGTGGTGATTTCGATGGTCGTCTGGTATGGAACCGCTTGAACCTAGTGAACAAGAACGAGCAAGCCGTGCAGATTGCACGCGAACAGCTAGCAGAGTTTTGCCGTGCGGTTGAATGCACAAGCCCTCTTAAAACAGAAGATGATCTTCTTCAGTTCATGGCTTCTGTCTGGGGTAAGCGCGTGCTTGTTAAAGTCAAGAATCAAGCGCGCAGGAACAATCCTGAACAAATTGATTTGAATGTCAAAGGTGTGAAGCGTGTTCCAGTTCAAGAAGTTGCTAGCACTCCGAAGCCCAAGAAGCAGAAAGATCCTGATGTCGATCCTAAAGACCCAGACAAACTCCCTTTTTAGTGAAGTGGGGTATGTGCAGAACTATGAATACATGGACTACCAAATCAAGCGCGATAACTTTATGGGTGCTTACGAAGTTATCCAGAAAATATCAGATCGAGGTGCTACCCAAGTTGTTTGGCGGTGGTTCCCGAAAAAGGAAGATGCAGAAACATTCATACGCGCCCAGCAGCGGGTGGCGCGCAGTCAGTAACTCGCTGTCGATATCTACTAGCATCGTTTGCGGACTGTGCTAGTGGTTCATTCCTCTCTAGTGCGCTCGTTCATCCATGCGGGCGCACTATCTTGATGGATATCGAGGATAAAGCAAACACTGCCATCAAGGACGGCCTTGAACGCGGTCATGCGCTAGTCAAGTGCAAGAACGTGTCTGAAGCTGAAGCCTTGCTAGAGCGTTTGAATGCTAGGATTCCGCAACCAGCGGATCGGCGCTGGCTTGAGATGTTTCCAGGTCAAAGAAGGTATCTGACAGCAACGATCATTAGGAACAAGGAAGTAAACGTATTTTCTGTCTGCTATTTCACGGAGGAAGATGTCGATTCAAAGCCTATTCGCATACAGCTATCTAGTGGGGGGAATCGTTGGCGCAGTGATGTTGTTACTGGCCCTCCGAAGAAGCCAAAAAAACCTAGAAAGAAAAAACCAAGATACATGAACTTGAAAAGGAAATGATGGGAGCAGGATTCAAAACAGGCTTTAAGATGAAAAGGAGGAAATGGAGTCAGAGATTCAAAAAACCTCGCTACAGAATCCCTTTTGATCTTGAAAAAAGAGAACTCCAAAAAGAAGGTCGTAACTTTCAAAAAGCTGGTTTTCCTTCTTTTGTTGAATATATCAAGTTTTTAAAATCGCATTCTAAAAAAGAGCTTGAACTAGCTGTTTCTAAAGGGAAGCACCCCATAACAATTTCAAAGGAAGAGTGAGAAAGAAACGCTTAACATTCATCCGTAATGTTTACAAGAAAATATACACGCGCCCAAACGGATACACAGAAACAAAACTTTACGATCTTTATAAATGCGACTGCGGAAACGAGAAGATTGCTTGCAGGCAGTCAGTTCAAAGCAAGGCATCGAGAAGCACATGGTCGTGCGGTTGCCTGCGCGTTGAAAATATGAGAAGGCTGATCGCAAAGGGTTTGAATCGGAATCCTGGGAATCTTAGCAGGGCGGGAAAAACACCGCATAACAAAGGCAAGGTCGCAATTTATCTTGATGGAAGAAAGAAGTTTGTAACAAAGCAAGAAGCTGATCGGATTCTCAGCGATTTATATTATGGGAATTAAGAAGATTGAAGCGTTTCTGCCTTATCCTCCTGCGCTGAATCATATTTGGAGAATGCATAATAATTCAATTTATCTTTCTCCTGAAGCACGCAAGTACAAAGACCATGTGCGTGATGTTCTAGCATGGGAAGGCGATTGTATCTGGAAGTCTGAGATGCTAGCGCTGCATGTCGTTTCCTATCCTCCAGATCGGCGCACGCGTGATATTGATGGAATCCTGAAAGCGCTCTTAGATGCTATTCCATCAGGCGTAGGTGGAATCTGGGCTGATGATTCTCAAATTGCTGAATTATCGGTGCTAAGGAAATACGAAGAAGGAATGCGCGGGTGCGTGTTTGTTTCGATCAGTAAATGCCGAAAGCGTGGAGTTAAAAAGTTATGACTTGGGTAGATAACAAAAATTACAAATATGAAAGGGATAAAAAACAAATTATGGAATGCTGGCATTGTAGAACAGAGCTTATTTGGGGTGGCGATCATGATATTGACGAAGAAGAAGAATCTGAATATCTGATTGTTACTAATTTATCCTGTCCTAAATGCAGAAGTTATTTTGAGGTTTATTACCCAAAGGAAACTGATGAAACCAATTGAAACAGGAGTGCTTGAACTTGGGCAGCCGTTAAAAGATTACATTGATCGTCACCTTGATGTCATTACAGAAAGCGTGTGGTTTCATGAATTGGTTGAATCAAAAGTAAAAGCGCAGTTAGAACCATTTATTGCTCAATTCGACAAACATTATGAAGAACACAAATGCGAAAAAAGCGATGAATGATTACGATCCAGTAGCGCGCGACATTTGGCTGACGACTGAACCAGAGCTTCCGTACCTTTGTCATATATGCAGTGATGAAGTTGGCGAAGAAGACGAATATCAAGGCACTTATATATGCGATAAATGCCTCAGAAAATACTCAGAAAGCACGGAGAGCAATGAAAAAGACTAATGGGAGGTTCCCACTGGAAATGCTATACGATAAGCGTTTAGATGCGAATGATCGCTTTATCGGTATTTGTGCCTATTCATTCGCAAACTGGCGCACAGGCGAAGCCTATTTTTCTATGAAGGGTTTGTGCCTGCGTGCTGGGATTAAAGACCAGAGGACAGTGCGAGCGCGCTTGAAGAATCTGGAAAAGCACGGCTGGATCAAGATTGATATCCGACCAGGAAAGCGCTCGCTTTATACACTACGACCCCTGACAGCAGATGAGGGGGCCATAGAAGAACATGGTATAGAAAGAAATGCTACTACACACACACGCAGCAAGCTTATAGCTAGAGATCTAGATAGCACTAGCTGCGCGCGCGAGAAAGAAAATCATGGAAGATCAGGAATTAATGGATTTCACGAACAAGCTTCTAGCGAAGTTCAACCTTTATCGAAGCAGGAAGCAGGAGATATCCGAAGAGCTACGGAACGAATGGACGGAGATGCTGGCGAAATTGTTGCAAGGTTTTGGCGCGCCTGAAATATTGCGCTCCGCAGATTCATGCGTAATGCGCTTAGGTCATTTTCCTACACCAGCCGATCTTTATCGCTTCATGCCGAAGCAGAGCGAGCTAGCATGGAATGAACGAGAGTTGCCAGAGTATCGGAATGCAATCTTTGCGTATTCTAGTTTTTGCAGGGAAACGTACCGAGGATTGGATGCACGCGCTCAAGGGCAGATCAATGATGTCATTCTCCTAGCGAAGACTAAGAACGTGAATCCGAAAGATGCCTTGAGCGGTGTTTTTAAATACTTGCTAAAGCCCGAACTGCTGGCCGATAAGAGTGCCTTTGATGCTCCCAAGCAGGCGCATGTTGAAAGCTAGCAGGCGCGGGACTTCTCGCAGTCCGCTCTCGTATCGCCAAACCGAGTGCGGGCGCACACCGATTAAATCTGCTAGCTCCGTCTGCTGAAGCCCTAAGATGTCTTCTCGTATGTACTTGAATTGCTTTGCTTCCATCGGATCGGGCGGATCAAAAGCTTTTTGTTTAAGTCTCATTTGTCATTCTCCGAATATTGGTTTATGATATTTGTTCCTTCCTGTCATTCTCCGATTAGGTAGGAACCCGCGTGCTAGCCAGCTTGCGGCCGTGCTAGCGCGCACCTGTTACTCTTTAGCAAGTTGATTTATATGACTCCTTTCGGAAAAGCGTTACATCGTTGTGGTTTGTCTTGCCAATTACATTTTAGATTCCATCCTTCATTTGAGTTAACCTTACACGCTGAACAAGGGAGTAAATTTTTATGTCCACAATCCAAACATGAAGACTTCCCATCTAGCTTGATTTCATTTTCATGAAGACAAACAGGGCAACACTCGTATGTTGTGTCACCATCCCAATCATGAAAAAAGTAGTTGTCATTTCTCATTCTTCTTTTCCTGATTTAATCTCGTTAATGATTTCTAGCACACTCTCAAGGGCTTCAATTCGGCCCTCGTAAATGTGTTCCGCGTTGCTTTCCTCTTCCAAGTCCTGAAACTTTTTAAGGCTTCTTCTGTCTGATTTTAAAATCGCATTAATGCGTACAGTTAATTCTTGCATTGTCATTCTCCGATAGTGCGCCCCCCGAAGGGGGCAGATTGATTATTTGCGATTAAAACGCGTTTCAAATGCTATCGCGCTTTGAACATCACGGAAAAAGCGCATGCACTGGTGATCGTTATCATGCCAAGGCTTCACGCACTCGCATTTGGTTGTATGGTCAATTAAAACCATATACTCCAGCGTTTCATCATGCTGACCAAATAGCATAGCTTTTGGCTTGGCTTGTTTTAATAAGACAGAGTGCAAGGTTTCGCGCGTAATCGTGCGCGCCTGCGCATCGGCCTGCATGTTTAAAGCATTCATGCGACCTCTTTTTCAATAGATTGAGCAAGCGCTAAGTCTCCTAGCACTTTCGCGATCTTGAGCGCTCTTTCTTTCTTCAGGTGGCGCGCTTCAACAGATATTCCAGAGCTATCAACTCTAAAGATCACGCGGTCTGAAGTCTCATCATCGAAATATAAAACGCCCTCCCAATGCGTTTGGTTATCGTCTTGCGTTCCATAAGCCTTGACAAGGCCATTAGTTGCATTGAGAAGATCATCAATTGACTGCCTCTTAGCATCTATTGCATTGCGGTAGCTTTGAACGATTTCTAGCGATCTCTGATAATAGACCATGTAACGATCTTTGAAGCGCTTCTCGATTTCGCGCGCTATCCGTTCAGGTGCTTTTTTGACTGAAGCGTTCATTTCAACACGCTTTTCAGAATAGCGGTAAGGATCAGCGGGTGTGTCCCATCGGCCCCCTTCGCCCTTTTTCCTGCGCGGAAAAGAACTAGAAACATGCAGGGTGTCTTTACGATCCCAGCCTGGTTTTATTGTGAACGTGACAGGCTCGCTCTTATGCCATGTTCCTGTTGGCACGCGCACTGTATAAAACCAGGCTTCAGGATCATCAAAATTATCAATGCTTGCGCCAAGATTCTCGGCAACTTGCTTGATGAGTGTTCTTGTTTCTTCGTCTATTCTTGCCATAGGTCATTCTCCTTTTAAGGCATTGATTAACGCGCACCTTGCGGATGCGCGAGTGCTTGCTTGAGTGCTAGCACCAGCGGAGGCCCCCGCGAGGCCCCCTGAGCTACTAGCGCGCTACTCCTATTTTAATTCCTCTATAGTTTCGTTCGCGTACTGATCCACGTTGAAGCCTTCTTCCTCATCTACTGCTGAAGGTGAATAAAGTTCTATAGAGAAATATTCTGGCTCCAGTTCTTCTAGCATGCGTTTGTAAACACGTTGAGCGTTTTTATAGTCTCTGAAAGCCATAACATCAGTCCCGTAGTGCCCTTCACAGACTATTATTTTAAGATCGTTTTTAATTTTCATATTTTCCTTTTTAATTTAAGAGTGAATCGAGCGGAGTGCTTGCTTCAGTGCTAGCGCTTTGCTCGTCTTCATCGAACATGCCTAGCAACTGTTGGCGCTTTTTGTAATAACCTAGTAAGCCGTTGATAAGTTCTCCGATTAACTCCGCATAAAACTTCATTTTTATTTCTTCATTCTCTTCGATGCTAGCACCTAAAGATTCTGGAAGCGTTGCCCCGAATTGCCCATGAAGTTCTTCAATGAGTTGATGCGGTCGGCTTTCAACGTATACCTTGAATGAATCAAAAATATTTCTATCACTCTCATCATTTTCTAGCATCCAGCGTTCAAACTCGCGTTTCAACCATGCAAGCGGATTCTTGACAAGCCAACGGCTTTGAATGAAAACGGCTTCTTCTCCATGTTCATGTTCGATAATTAATTTGTTCCAGCCCTCACCATTTAAGTGTAGATGCTGGATGATATATTGGTCTTTTGAGTTGCTTGATTTACTCATAAGTCATTCTCCTAATGAATGTTTAAAATACGCGCTCTTGCGAAGCGCTAGCACTGCCATGATTGACAAATACCAGCCAAGGCACGCGCTCGCTTGCGCATGCCTTGAAGCTATCAGCTAATCATTAAAGCGCGCTAGAACTTCATTGCAATGTGCCAGCGTGCCGTGGTCGCTTTCAAAGTGATCATCTTTAACACAAATGACTATCTCATCTTCTGTTTCAGCTTTCATGCGCGTTGTACTACCATATCCGCGAGACTGCTTCTTTTCTGGAACATCTCGCTCATACAATGCAAACCAAAAACGTCTTAGCGCGCTTGGATGCATTGACCAAAAAGCTAGCGAATTTAAATCCAAAGGCTGATCCGCTGGTTTTAATAATGTTTTCCATTGACCATTAAACTTGCTACCAGTGCTAGTTTGGCAAACTTCAACCTCAACGCGATAGCCAGCGCCTTCAAGCGCGTCTGCTATCATAAGAACACAAGCGCCAACTCTAGGAAAAACATCATTAGAAGTGAAAGCGCTTGCGCAAATATCAAGAGTGATTTTTTGAACCTTGTTTGCTGGCTTGTCAGTATAATCAAACTGATATTCAACCATGTTTTCAGGTTCACCCTCTAAGAATCTAGCAACGTCACATTCATCGCCTGCAACATCAAAAAAAGGCGCTGGATCTAAGCTTTTGCATGAGCCAGCAAATGAGATATCTTTTTTAGATTCAATCAAGCGCTTGCGCCCTTCAGCCCATCCTTGAGTTGCTAGCTTGCTAGCTTCTTCATAGTTTTCTGTACCAGTGAAATCTTCATCGCCATGCCTTGATCCTTTATGTCCGTTATACCCTTCAGGATATGGTTGATTTGCGCGCGCTACTAATGAACTGATTGAATCGTAATAGAATGTTTTCATGATTATTAAACTCCTGATTCTGCTTTGATCATTGAAACCTGATCTTCTGAAAGACCGCGCCACAAAAGCATTGAATCAAGATGATCCAAACCAATGCCAGCCTGACAAAGCTTAATTCCATTACGAACAGCGCGCCCCACAACGTGCCTTACTTGAAGCTTATCAACTGCATGCCTGACTTTAGTTGCGCGCTCAAACCATGCTTCGGGTGTTACTTCTCCGCCCTGCATGATATCGAACTTAGGCGCGCTCTTTTTCAAGCCAGCTTCCATTGCTTCGATACTTTCATCATATCCCCAGTCAATGAAAGCAAATCTGTCTAGTGTTGCGGAGTCTAATTGATTCCTTCCAACGTATTGCCTGTTAGCGCCTTGTCCGTATGTGTTCGCGCAAGCAATAAAGATGAAATCATCATGTCTTTCTTTCATGCCTTCAGGAGTTGCCATCATGCCGTTAGCTGTTGCCATATTAATGCCTGTTAGCGCTCCAGCATTTCCAGCATCTAGCTCATCACCTAAGCAAACTCCACCAAAGGTAAATTGCCTGACTAACGCGGTTGAATGATAATTTCCGTTAGCATCCTTGTAGCCGAATAAATCCGCCTTGCTAGTCATTGGAGAAACTGAAAAAGCATCAAAGCTTAATTGAAGCGCTTCTGCTAGGCTCTTGCTCGCGTGAGTTTTGCCAGTGCCAGCAGGCCCTACTAGCATTGGATTTACTCCAGTGCTAGCAACTTTTAAAAGAAGTTCAAACTTGAAGTGCTGTCGATCAATCTTAACGCTTACGCGCTCTTTATTTTCAATAATGATTTTACCGTTAGCACTACTATTCTTCTCAATTAGCTCTTGAACTTGATCTTCATCAAGCTTTTGCTCCATATAAGGCTGGATAGCTTGCGCGATAGCTTGCGCTAGTGGATCAGTGCTAGCAGGCGCTTCAGGCTCTTCTGGCTCTTGCTCTTGCGCGCTTTCAAACTGTTTATCTAATTCTTTTTTACGCGCTTTCATTTCAGCTACTTTCTGTTTTAAATCAGGCTCACTAGCATCTTGCTCGCACTCTTCATCATCTTTATTCTCTTGCTCATCTTGCTTGTTCTCACCTTCAATCAATCCGCTTGTATCTAGCTCACCCTTTTCAATGACTGTAAGCAAAGTCTTCGCAACTTCATTCTGTTGCGCTTCAATGATCCATTCAACGAGCTGCGCTTTATTGGCTCGCTCGCGCTCGTTGCCAGTTGCGCAAGACAACTCTCTTGCTCTTTGTCTCAACTGCTTAACTGTTCTTTCGTTTAATTGCTGGATTGTATACATATTGATAACTCCGATTAGGATTATTATTAAGCGCTTGCGGGCGCTCGTTGCAGTGTTTGCAACTGTTGATAAGCTTATCATGTGCCTTATGGCATTGTAAAGCTTTTTTATAACTTTTTTTATAAACGCAATACTTTAGCTATGCGAGCCAGACTTGTGCGTTGCTATTGCTTGCGGTTGATGGTTCGTGGATGAATGCGCGCGCAGTTGCTTGCTAAACCTTTTTACTCTAGCGCTCTTCTAGCACTGGCTAGCGTGCTTTATCTCATCACTACGGCCTATTGATCCGCGAGCATGCTAGATGTTGCAGTCTTGTTTCATCATGAGCGCATCAAAGAGCGCATTAAATAGCCTAATTGACAAGCTAGCAGTGGATGAAGTATCTCATGAGCATGAACAAGAAAATAGGAATGCTAGCCAGCCCAGCCCAGCCCAGCGAGCCAAGCCAGCCAGCCAGTGCCAGCCCAGAGAATAAAGGAACGGAAACAAGGCTCCCGCGAGGGGCGATGGGGGGGCTCCACAAAAGCCGAGCCGCGATGTTGCAGGTAGTCTCACCCCCACATTTGGGAGCTAAAAACCATCTACCTCCACACGCACGCGCAGCAAGTTAACGGATGAGCAAATGGATTTAAGTGAAATAGCAAAGCAGTTGGAGAGGATTGCAGAGGCTTTAGAGCAGCAAAACTTTGCAGCCTATGCGATTGATGCAGATGGGAATTATTCAGAGGATTTTTATCAGATTTTAATAGAGAACAGGGTTAGAGAGGAACGTGAAGCAAATGCAAGGTTAGAGTTAGAGAGGTTTGATAAAGATGGATCTTAATCGTATATATGCTTATGTCGAGATCACCTAAGAAGTCGGAGCGCAATAGCACGCAAGTTTTAGAAGCAGCGATGGAGATGTCGCCTGCTGACAAGAACTTTTTAATGAATCCGAATGATCGCGCGAAGATGCAGAAGATGAAGCGCTCAGTTGAGGATCAGGTGGTAACGAATCTAAGTTTAAGCTCAAAGGAGATGTTGGATAACATTTACTCGCTCGCAAAGAATGCAGAGAGCGAGAGTGTGCGTTTAAAGGCGAGCATGGATTGGTTGGATCGCGCAGGGTTCAAGCCTGTTGAGAAGGTTCAGCATTCGACTGTTGCGCGCTCGTTGGAACAGATTGAAGCAGAGTTAGTGTCAATGTTGGGGCGTGATACAGCGGATTTGCTGATAGGCAAGCGCAAGATTGTAAACAGGCAGGATGTAGCAGAAGCGGAGGTGGTGAATTAATGCCGTCAGGAAGGGAAACAATAGGGCGCAGACAGCGCTTGCGCGGAAAAGAGCATCTTTGGTTAGACACAGGCGGTTTTTCTGGTGGAGTACTAATAGACGAGTACGCAAACAGATATGATCGAGCTTTTGATAAAGTTTACGAGCATTCTGACACTAAGGAGGTTTCTGATGCACCATTAATAATGCAGCATGAATATTATGCAGCGAGAGAAGGGTATTATAAACACTCTCCTATGCATAAGAGGATGCGTTTAGACGATTCGATCTATACGAACAACCCTAAAGGCGCAGAAGAACAGATAGCACGCGAAACGGACTTCTCTATTCGTGCTGAGCGCGCTAGAGCGTGGTTTAGTATCATGGAGAGAATTGCCCGATTCCGAGGTGAAACGAGGTCTCCGACAGTTTTAACACTACCAGGAGAGTAAATTGAA
>Ga0098054_1000645_pt1 | contig 20292 bp, 24 predicted proteins | sample 16_taG_FD_75048 | JGI IMG/M metagenome (GOLD analysis project Ga0098054, IMG submission 75048) | Marine viral communities from the Subarctic Pacific Ocean - 16_ETSP_OMZ_AT15313 metaG | ecosystem: Environmental > Aquatic > Marine > Oceanic | place: Pacific Ocean | collected 2015-01-18
AAAGATGTCTGGGAACATATAGACGAAACATTAGCCAAACGTGACCCCATGCTAGGCGGGCGAACTCCTAACTACGGAATTAATGTTTCAGACCAATTTAAAGAATCGCAGAGACGCGGACAAACTCCACTAAGTGCGCCAACCCGCACTCTTGAAGAAGAAATTCAAGCCGCAGAAGCAATGGGTGAAACATCAATTGCGTCTGATATAGAAATATTAAATGAAAGAATCTTGTCGGCAAAAAGATACTCATCCCCGGAGACGCGGGAAAAAACTGCCTCTTTTGCGGCTGAACTAAGGCAGATAAAAGAACGCGCAGCGGAAGACGCCGCAGCACGAGCAGCGGCAGAGCAGCAGACTAATCCAGATACAACTCAGGAAGATCTGGCCGCGCAGATCCTATTCGGCCAGCAAACACAATCTATCGATGAGACTTATGCGGGTCTTCAGCAATCAGGACTCGGACAAGGGGTACGCAGCCCAAAAGGAAGCGCGATGTTTGGTAGCCATCGCTTTATTAATACGAAAGCAATGGGGGGTATTTTATCCACTGCGGATTGGTTAATGAAACACTTGGGTATGAAATCGCCCATTCTGTTTGTAGATGAAACAGGGCTTGATGCGCTAAAAACTATATACCCACATCTGGCGCCGAAGATCGATGAGATTCAAACAAGACACGCGAAAGCCAGTATACAAAAACCGGTTTTCGGAGAGACTATTTTTCCGGTCAACGAGAATCATGCCCCGATAATTTTTCTGAACACTCGTAGTCAATATTTTGCTTTACCGGGTTCTAATGGGAAATACAGTAATTTGCTTACGTGGGTTAACAATCGAGATACCCAACACGTTGACGACCTAATCGCCCTTGTCGGTCATGAAATGGGCCACATTGTTTACGAGCAAACCCTTAAAGGTATGCCCAAAGCAATCAAAGAACGGTTACAGGCTCAGTATCAAAAGACTGTACAAGAAAAAGGTTTAGATCCCAGTTATACCTTTGAAGAATGGTTCGCGGATCAAACTTCTCTCTATATGGAAGCAGCCATCGAGAACGACTTTGATATGAATGGTATCCCGTCCGTATGGCGAAAGTTATTTCAGACATTACGAAAACTATGGAAAAATTTGCTTGCGTCAGTAATCAGACGAGGGATGCATGAGAGAGCCGGAAGCAAAGCAGATGATGCATTCAAAAGATACTTATTGGATATCCATAGCCTGGCGGTACTGAAAAACGAAGCAACCGCAGCTTATGCCCAGCGGATGGCCGAAACAAACAGCGTCAAACAAGCATATCGAGCAGGTAGAAAAGTCTGGACCGACGGGCGTAAATCAATCAAATACTATGGCCCGACGCCTAAAAACTTTATCCCAGCTGGCTGGAAACATATCAGTCCTGCGAAAAATATCGAAGAAGCCGTAAAGATCATACAAGCTGCTGCTAGTCACCCAGGGGTGCCTGCGGAGATTCGTGATGCGTTGCTTTCGCAAGGGTTGGGTTCCGATATTGAAACCCGCCAGATGCGGATGCCCCGCCGCGGACCAATGGAAGAAGGTCCTACGCCGAGGATCACTATTGAAAACTTCTTTGAGTCACTGGTAGACCATCCGAGATACCGAAAATTTATCCGGAACTATTCCAAGTTTCGCCGTGTCACGATGTCTTCAATCAATCAACGGGTAAGAAGGCTCCCTGGCGGTGAAACAATCATGGATCAGTTCTGGGAACGCCCTGGTCAGAAAGCCCGCCGTGAATCTACGATCAACAAACGGCGCCTGCTGTTATGGGGTAAATGGTTCAACCAGCATTACGGAAACATTACCCGTAACTGGACTGATCAACAGAAAGAACGGGCAATGATGGACGCGACTTTAGCGACACCACAAACAGAGGAAGGTCTAGCGTTAAAAGACTTATTGCGGCGGTTCGGAGAACACTTCAAGACAGAACAGGAATCAATTCGCGGAGCAATACTCCCGCAGCAGATGAGGGAAAACAGAACTCGGGATAGAAGCGTCTTGAATCTGCTCGAGAACTACTGGCCCCATTTGTACAACAAAGAAACATTACAGACTGAAGAAGGTCGTGCAGCATTCTTTGAATTAATGGACAAATATGAAAAGCCAACATGGGGAGGCCGGGATACATTTGATCAGCTGGAGATGGTTTCAGACGAATGGATTGTTAATACCTGGGAACAGTTCAAAAACAATGTATACCAAGCAATCATCAACCGCGGAACAACCTTAGATCCCAGCACTCACCAGGATTCATTCCGGTGGGCACATGCACGGCAGCGTTTGCTACGGAACATACCTACACGGGAGTTAATGGAAAACGGCTTAATTGAAAGTGATCTCGATGCAACGTTCTCTGCGTATATCTGGTCCGCCGCTAAATTACTTGAATGGGAAAGGGCATTTGGCGGATACGAGCGCCAGGATGTTGTCACCCGTAATAGATGGTCGCCAGAAGCAGAACCAGAACCTCTAACAGTTTGGGCGTGGAACCCAAGTAAACAGATAACAGACTGGCTGACCAATTTAAAACAGCTAGATCGGGAAGAACGGGAAGCCTGGATGAATCAGGAGAACCACAACGCGATGCCTCCCAGGGGGTACTATAAAGAGGGCCGTGCGTTGATTGATGTACTGGAAGGAAAAACCGCTTCCGAAGCGTCGGTAAAAGGGCGGGTAGCAACCGACATTATTATGGCCTTTGCGAACATGATCGTATTGCCGTTTGCCGTATTTGCTTCTACTCCTGACCTGGCGATGGTACTGACAAGATCAGATGGATCGCTCTCCCTTCTGAAAAAGAATATCCGGGAATCCCTGAAAGCAGTTAAACAAAGAGACGAAAATGGTATCTACCGCCTGGCTAAATCCTACGGGATCATTGCAGAACAAACAATCCAACACGCTCTCATCGAGAGTGGGGAAAGTGTTTATCAGCAGGTGTACGGCCCACTACATGCTAAGACTCTGAAATGGCAGGAAAAGTTTTTCAAGGTTATTGGGATGGAAGCATGGACAAACTTCAACCGTATTTTTGCGATGCAGATCGGCAAAGATTATATAGAGAAACATATCCTGGATCTTCAGGATGGCGGGGAAGCCTTCAATGCAGATAGATTGGCGGAACTCAGTATCGGCCCAGAGCTGGCGGTGTCTTACGACGAAGCACTGACCTGGATCAATTCAGATCAGGACTCTGACTCGCCTATTGGCCAGAAAATGGGCCTGATCCTGCACAAATTTACAGATGAAGCCGTAATGCGTCCGTCGTCTGCTCTCCGGCCAGCCTGGATGAGCCATCCTTATATGAGGTTACTGGGACATCTAAAAGGTTACTTCTGGTACATGTACGAAACCTTAATGCCCAGATTCGGGATGGCAATGCAGAACGCCTTTACTGAAGTTGATCCTGTTACAGGACAAACGAAGTTCAAAATGCAAGACGGCAGAGAATTTGAGATGGCACGGCATATGCTTTATTCGATGTTAACAATGATGCCGTTAGCCATTCTAGGTTTGATCCTAAGAGATGCGATTTACTACATGGGTTCAGATCGGGAACCGCCTGACCGTGATGTGCTCGATCTATTCCTACGGACTGGGTTAGCAGGACCCGGCACAATCCCAATGGAGTTCGGCAAATGGTCTGCGGGACAGGGTGTCGGCTCTGCTGTAGTGCATACTGCCGGGCCATCTGTTTCGCTGCTGTCAAACTTTTTCACTCAAGACCTTGATACGGCCTTGTCGAAAATGGTCCCATATTTATCCGGCAGTAGTTCGGCGTTTAAAGAAGCCCTGCGAAGTGATCGCGGGGAGCAAACTAACCAAGTCATGGGTCGTTTTGCCTCAGACTAAAAGCAATGCTAATATATTGATATGGCTGGATTTTCCGTAAATACATTTGGTGGGCAGATCCCAAAACTATCGGCGCGTTTGATTAAAGAGAACTTAGCTCAATCAAGCCGGAACTGTGAATTGTTGAATGGGAATTTAGTCCCTACCAGGGCTGTTAAAACTGGTAGCAATATAGGGGCTACAACCGTAGAGACAATACAAAGTTACATTAGCCCGCTCACATTAAATTTTGATGGCTATCTTGTTGGATACCACGCAACCGAGTTTATCGTCAGGCCACTGCCAAACGATACCCACGACAGGATCTATTTTTTAGACGCATCAGGGCAATTAAGAGTAACAACACATGGCGGTTTAGTGAAATCCGGTGATATCCAGACAGTGGTCACAGATTATGCTGCTGCTGTTTCTTCTCCTGGTACTAGGCCAACTACGCTTGCAGCAGGCGGATCATCAGCAACGTTGATTGAAGTATCTTATGTCATTACCTATGTGGATTTGTTTGGCGCGGAGGGACCTCCGTCTTTTGCTTCCATACCAATGACTGCAAAAAGTGACGACACGATTACAATTACAAACGCAGCAAGTTATACCGCAGATGAAGGTATCGTAAATTGGCGTATCTATCGAGCTGTCTCTGGATCTGCTGCTACTAAATTTCAATATGTAGGCGAAGCCGCAATCGGCGCAAGTACTTTTAACGATACCTCATTACCTGATTGGGGTGGTGTAGATGCGTGGGGTAATGCTGGATCAAAAACAACTCCGCAAGAAGTAACAGTTAGTAATACCTGGTATCCCGCTCCGCTTGATTTAGATGGATGTATCAGCGCAGGCCAAGGCGTCTTGATCGCCTGGCGGGGAAATACACTTTACTTCAGCGAGACATTTTTACCTCATGCTTGGCCTCCGAATTATCAGATCGTAATTGAATCAGATATTGTGGGGCTCGCCTCGATAGGTGGGGCTGTTGTAGTGCTAACCAATTCAGTTCCTTATCTGGTTGGCGGTAGCCTCCCCAGTGCTCCCTCGGTACAACGGCTGGATACAGAAGAAGCCTGTTTAAGCCGAAAGGCGATAACGACGCTTGGCAATACATGTCTTTACGCCAGCCCGAACGGGATCGTCGCAATCAGTATGGGAGAAATGTCAAACGTCACTGACGCATTTCTAACCCGACAGCAATGGGAAAAGATGAATCCATCTACTTGTCGTCTTGGTGTTTACAACGACGACATCTTAATGTTCTACGAAAATGCCACATCAACTGATGTGAATTTCGATTTACCGACTAACGGGATTATGCAGATTAGAACAGGTACTGGTCAGGGGTTCACCATGTTCCATGAAGATACTGCATCAATCTTTGTCGTGCGTCCCCATGATGAACGTCTGTTTATCGTCCAATGGGATGCTCTTATAAATGCTTGGTTCTTAAATGAATGGAATCCCACACTCGAAAACGGCGGTGTGCTGCGGGACTATGTATGGAAAAGCAAACAATTTAGGGTCCCTCGAGATGTTTGTTTGTCAGCTGCTCAGGTAGATGCTGAATCCTATCCGGTTAATCTACGCTTATGGCTCGACGGATCACTTAACTATAACTATACGGTACCTTCCGACGAGCCATTCCGACTGCCATCAGGACGAGCAAAACAGTTTGAAATAGAAGTAACAGGGAACAAAGTCGTGCGCGGTATCGTGATAGGCCAATCTATAACAGACATACAAACTGATGCCGCCGCTTAAATATCTCCGCCCAATACCATCTTTTCAGTTCAAAGATATTCAACTTCAGACTACGCTGGCTGGCCTGAAAGATGCCATCATGGATCTTCAGGGAATCAATAATCGTTCTTCCGGGGACAGATTATTAACAGCCGAGGACCTGGAGGAGGGCGGAAAAGTATTTACGAAGTTCATTCGTTCTGACGGGTCTAACGCAGGGATCAAGGGAGAACAGAATAAACCTGTTGAGTTCCCTATCAATCCGATAATCATAGATACCACCTTACAAGTCTCGGGTGTTACTGTGATGGGTAAAACAACCCGGACTAGAAAAACATCATCATCACTTGGTTTAACAGTAGCTGGGACAAATGCTTTTGATTGGACAATCTTTGCCCCTGCATCGTGTGTGTTGTCTGCCGACCTCGGCGCCCCCGGACTCTCGCTAAATTCAGACCATATTGAATTCATAACGGAGGGGTATTACAGAGTAACGATGCGAGCAGATTTTACAGTGGCTAGTGCGAGAACTTTGCAAATAAGCCAAGGTATAACAAGTGCTGCAAACGTTTGGACATCAGGAACCATATTGAAAGAAACGGCAATTACAGAAACAGGTACAGGTGTATTATTTGATGTGATTATTCAAGCATCCGCTAATGATCTTCTTGTAATCTGGTCAACTTTGACTGGGGCAATTGACTTGTCAGAAATTGATCTTCTTATTGAGCACTATTTAGTATGAACGTAACTTTTGGAACGAAATTGGGAGATACGGTTACTGTAGATACCAAAGATATTTTTGCCATAAGGCTTCCCGAGCCTCTTAGTGAATATGGCAGAGTTGAAATAAGAACTTCAGCAGCAGAAGCTGAGTTACTAATGCATAAAGTACTTTGGGGGCATCAACACGAGAAGGACTACGATACGCAGATCAGTGCCGTTGGTGAGGCGTAGGTTGTGCCCAAACTAAATACCGAAAGCCTATAAAAATAGGTATTTAAGTAAGTAGCATTGCTTAATTATTTGGGAACGCCCTGGAAGAATTGTTTAATTAAAACAGGAAGTTAGATTGATTGATCTACTCGGTTCGAAGCCAGGTACTCTATCCAGCTGAGCTACGGGCGCGTGTTTAAAATCAATGACTTAGGAGAGGGCGGGAAGTTCATTCAGCCCAAATTCTGACGATTAGCCCAAACTCCTTGTTGTGGTCATCAGAAAAGCTCCGTATATTTTTCGGTCATCCGATCCCAGACATGAGGAGTAAATTCTCTGGTCGGGATTTGACTCAACTTGGAGTAAGTTTCGCGAATTTGCTGCCCCAGCGCATCCGGGCGTTTTCCGCGTTCTAAAGTCAGTGCGCTGAACTTTTCGATCATGCCCATCAGGGCACGGCATTCAGTGTCTAGGGGATTCATTTTTATGTCTCTGCTTTTTGCGCCTGAATATCGACATATTCCAGCATTGTCGTGGCAATTTCAAGCCTGGGGGCAAGTCCCATTAAGCACGCTGCAAAATGTGCGGCTGCGTCTACCTCGCCTTCACATATTTCTTCCGCGAGTGCGATTAATTTGTCAGCTTTCGCCGGGGAAAAATTAGCAAAAGGATTATCAGGTATATCATCTATCATTGTAGTTTCCAATGTTTTACTCCTTCTCGATTACGAGCGGTGTGATTCTAACGGCTTTAACGGGATAAAACTTTCTTGTTGTTGATTCGCTGGCGTGTCCCAGCCGTTCTTTTGCTTCAGCCAGAGTGCTTGATTCGGCGCCAACGAGGTTTCGCAGGGATCGTTCTGTAAAGCGTTTTTCTTTGGGTAGTTTGTACTGCCATCTTTGCCACATCTTTTTCCAACCTTTGGTGTCCATAGGATTGTCTGAATTAATCAGGCATTCGCCATTGTATTTTCTGAAAAAGTACATGGAAGAACGTTGCGGCAGTTTCTTAATATCCTCTATTACCTGTTCTAACTCCGGTGTCCAGGTAAAAAGCAAAGTCATTTTAGTAGAGTCTTCTGTCTTTTTAATCATGACCTGGATGCCCTCCTTGGTCAGATTATGACGTTGGAGATACATCATGCTCGTTTGCCGTAAGCCAGTTAACAACTTTAAAGTGACATAACAACGAATCAGAGGGGTTGCGAGTTTCAATGCTTCTAAGACTTCTTCATAAGTCGGAATTCGCAACTTGGAGTGGGTTGGTAGTTTTTTATAACCCGCCTGGATCATGGGGTGAATATCAATAACTCCCCATTCACAGGCTTTCGTCAAAAGAAAACTGACTGTTTCCATATGACGGTTGGCAGTGGTTTCGCCCGTTCCCTTACGGCGATCAACGCTGTGGTGAATAGCGTCCCGTAGTTGGTAGGCATGTCGGGCTCGGAAATTATCTACCCGGTTGTGACCAATTTCATGGCGCAATCGTTCCAAACGATCCATTTCGCCTTGCTTGGTTTGGGGTTTGCGGTTTGCAGTTACATCAATCAGGAAGCGATCAATTAGATTATTGAATGTCTGAATCGCTCCTTCCTGGCGGGCAAGCCGACCCGCAAAGATCTGGTGGGCTTCAGAAAGCGTGACGCCTAAACGGAATTCGGTTTTTCCGTCCCAAAGATGGCGCTGTGCTTTAGGTACTCGATACCGATAAGTACCCAATTTCCACCGCCACCCTTTAGGCAGTCCGTCGTTTTCTCCATTCTTTCGTGGACGAGCCAAGGGTAAATTCCTTTTTCTGCTCTAATGGTTTATGGTTTTTTAACGTTAAATCAGCATCTATTACGATTACTTTACCATCAGGTCGAGTCCTAAAGTCGATACCCATAGACCGTAGGGCTCGGGCTTGTGCTGTGGGCCTTCTTAGCCCCGTTAAATCAATGAGTTCGTCATTCGATAAGAATCTCATTTAGCCTTTTGCAGCACGATATCTTCAATTATTGATTCCATGTCATAGTCATGTGAATTCAATAAACTACGGATTTCATTAGTTTTTAAAGGAGCTGGTTCATCTATGCTACGAACCAGCTCTGGCTCGTCTCTTTTGGGGTTTTGGTCTGACATTTGCTTTGTCCAGTAATTCGGCTTGGTCAGAAGCACTTAATTTAGCAATTTCCCGTGCTAAAAAATCTTTCATTCTAGAATTACTTTTAATATCGAAACGCCTATAAAAATCTTTATCAAGTTTTGTAGGGGATTCTGAGAATAGTAAAGCCATTTTTAAAATCATTTCAGTAGGGACTGCAACTTTGCAATGGAGCATTTGGCTAAATGCAGATTGCGTAATATTAAGTTCTGCTGCTGCTTCTACCTGTGTTATTTCCAGTAAGGGTTGTTTATGCTCCCAGAGATTTCTGAGGTTTTCAGCAATAACATAATCCTTGTCAGTAATGCGTCTTGGTAAATCAACCATCGTTCTCTCCACCCGGATTTTTTTCCAGTACGTCCGGTAACTGTCTTTTAGAAGGGGTTCAAAAATGCGAAACGGCACCTTTGAATTTCAAAAACGGTATGTAGTTGGAACGCTCGAAAAATCTCGCGACACCAACGGTTGAAAGTCAGCCTTCGACCGTTCTTGGGCACATCACACCCGGATCGACATATAGTGTCAGGCCGACTCAGCGTATTTTCCTTGCACTGCGCCGCCGAGTTGCCACCCCATCCCGCTCTTACGTGAAGCGCGGAGGTTCGTCCGAGTTTGCGGTGAGCGTTTTTTGGGCTGACAGAGTGGCCCTGGAGGTACGGTCCGAGCCAGCCTCGCTCTGCCTCTTTGATTCCAGTAATTCTGAGCATGAATTCCGGTAAAGATTCGCCCAAGTTATTTTGAAAAGTGTTCATTATTACCCTCTGTTGTGATTCATTAATTAAGATTACTAACCAGTTGCGTAATCTCATTAGCGATGCTTCTATAATTGGACACAGCATAAGCATTGATCATATCGGGGTCAACCCCCTTTGACCAAAGTTGGCTTTTTTTTAGGATTAAATGTTGGGTCTTTGAAAAAACAATAACCCAGACATTTCTCCCTCGTGTTTGTTGATCTATAAGCCATTGATATTGAAGGGCAGAAAGATCAGGTTTGGTTGGAACTCGTTTACGGAACTGCGGGATTTGCTTGTATTCAATCCATAAATCAGCCTTATCGCCAGAATAATATGCATCAGCTACGCCACGATGCCACGGGTCATTTATCTTCCAGGCGAGAATTTCCCCTGGAAGATATTTATGGACCTGAGAAATTCGTGCGGACTCGTGGGGCACTAATATTGTTCGACCATTATGACCAGTTGTTTAATGCGTTTGTCGTTCGGCTTAGGCTTTCCATCTGAATAGATGTTGGTTGAACCTTTGCGTCCGTTTTTTGCAGTTACTTTGATGTACCAAAGTTTTTCTTGAAAGCGATCTTGATGAATTTCGACTAAAGATTTTTTATTCTTCACAGGATTCACATGTCATTAAGTCACATAACATAGGGTCGGGTGGGGGAGAACTGTCTTGGTTAATATGAGCAAAAAAACCGGCTTCAAAAAATGTTCGTGCAATAGCATTTAAATCGACACCTTCTTCTCTGGAGACTTGTAATGTTGTTTGCCATATTTCCTTATCAACAAGGAAAGAAAAGTAATAGTCACTCATTTGCTGTAATAGATCCCATAGGATGCTTCTGCGTCGAGAGGTAAATCAGGGGCCCAAGCTGGGGCTTTCCGCATTTCATCGAGCATGAATTGTTTACATTCTTCCGCTTCAGATTCTTTCGTTACACAAGTAATTTCATCGTGAACAGTAAAGACTACTGAATACTTCTGGTTGATTGCCAACATATGATCAGAAAGAACAATACGTGCTAATGCCTGGACTACGTTTTCGGTAATTTTTCCGCCGTGAGTTGTGTGTTCAGAAAAGTCTTCGGGGTTATATTTGAGGCTCATACCGTTAGGTAATTTAATTTGGAACGGTAAAAGTTTGATAACGGGTTTTGCCCAGGTAGAACCATCAAAGCCATAGTCCATCATTAAGGGAATATGCCGAGAGAAGAAATTCCAGAATAAGGTAATTTGTGAATGGGTAATTCGGTAGAGCTGCACAATATCGTTTGCTTCATTAAGTGTTAAGTTTGCTTTTGTTCCACCGATACCTTGTTTGAGTGTTTCTTGGAAACGCTTTGAACCCATACCGTACCCAAGACCTAAAATGCAGGTTTTCCCGATGAATCGCTGTACCTTTGTGATCTCAGACACGGGCTTCTTAAATACCCGTGATGCAAAATTCACATATACGTCTTCATGGTTGGAAAATTCTTCAACTAATTTGGCTTCTCCCGCCAGCCACGCAAGCATCCGAGCCTCGATCTGTGCCGAATCGCAAGACACAAGTACGTGGTTATCGGGAGCAATGAGGCTTTTCCGCAGATCAGATCCTCGGGGAAAATTCTGAATGTTGATCTTTTCAGCACCAGAGAAACGTCCGGTATGAGCGCCGTAATAATTCAACGCAACCGGCAAGAACCCTTGTTGATCTTCCGCAAGTTTTAGTAATCGTTTTGAACGGGTTTCGTTTTGTGTTGATTTAATAATGAGACGACCCGCAGCAAGATCTGCGACCCGTTTGTTGGGGCTGTTCAATAAATCCTGAAAACCCTGATCTGTCTTAGAGAAGGCAAATGTTGGTTTGCCCGTCGTTTTAGAAATCTTTAGAGGAGGTGAAATAGATTCTTCTTCTAAGAGGCTCGCAAATTGATTATTGCTGGCCAGCATGGTTGAAGTAACGTCGAGATTCTCTAAGGTTTTCTTTTTAAGTTCCTGCTCAGAACTCAGAACGTTCTCTAATATGTCTGTGTCTAGACAAATTTGAGGTTTGGCATATAAGTTAATTGTGAGATCAATTAACTCCAATTCTGTAGGGGGCATGGAAGGCAGCATTGTTTGGAACGCTGCGTGGCATAAGTCAACATCTTGAATGCAATATCCGGCAATCGCTTTTTCAGTAACTTCGTCCAGGTAATCCTTATCGATTGCTTGAACCAGTTCGTCCCCTTTTCGCATACTTAAATCATTAGGCCACAGACGTATAGCCAGATTCTTGAGGGAAGCTGAAGCATAAGGAAGTAAGCCTTTGGCCATTGACATAGTGTCATACCATCGGGCAGGGTTAACTCTGTAGATCCAAGATAGGATAGCGGCTTCAAAACGACAGTTATGGGCAATTACAGCGGTGTTTGCCCAATCGATGGCTGCGAAAACATCATCGATTTCATCCCAGCTGTACCATTCAGTAGGTTTGTTATCGAATTTAAGACCGGCGCCGAAAACAAAAAAGCGATCATCCATGATGTATTCGCTTGTTGTCATTTTCGATAGGGAATACTTTTTCCCAAATCGTGTTTCAAAGTCGATTGTTAGATTAGTTAACCGACTTTCGTTCACTATTCTCTCTGCTAAGTTGTTTGCGTTGTTCATGATTTATATGTGAACAGTCCACGCAGGTCCCGTTGCTGATATAACGTAGACCAGGGTGATCTCGTTTACACGGTTGTCCTATATAGATGTAATCGGGAAGAATGTAGCGATCTTCCCCCAACAGCCAATGCTTTGAACGTCGGCCTACCACGATTTAAACAACACCGACTGCTGGGGGAGGATCAACTGCTTACTGAGAAGTAACGGCGAGCTTTTCGTACAGCCCCTTCGCATGTTCATACAAGGGTTCGTCTACCCAACCTTTAAAATCGGTTTTGTAGTTGAACCATGAACCTTTTGAATTGCTCTGGCGAATGGTCGAAAGCGTCCAGACAGACGCAAAACGATCTGCTTTAGTGAGAGCGATGTTGGAATTCCAGGTATTTGAAGTCTGGAGTTTGGTTCCGTCCATTGCAATAATGGCTTCACTGGTAGGTTCGCCATTTTCATCAAGCAGAATAACAACATGTTTGCCGGTTTCTACAATATTGTAGTTATCGGCATCCCCTTCAAGACCTTGACGAATCTCTTGGGCTTCCGCTAATGAATCAGTTCGACCGAAATAACCCTGCATCCCTTTTAAGCGATTACCATAAATCGCATACTCACGGGAGTAGTACAGGTTTACAACGTCGATAGTGTCAACACATTCTTTTGTGACTGTGTTGAGTATCTGACCCTGTTTGGCATTTGGAACATACTTCGGACCACCTTCTACAAGTTCAGGCGACATCTGTTGCGTGATCTTGATTACCGGTGTTTGAACATCTTCTGAAGTGACATTTTCATTGCCAAGACCTGAGCCTTTCAGCCACTCGGGGACAGCGGTTATATCGGTTGATTGTGCAACACTTACTGCTTTTGACATAAATAGTACCTTTAACGGTTGGTTGGTTAATTGCTACGCATTCGTAACGTAGTTCGCTTTTTGGGCGCGGTGCCAGGAACGTCTTCTTCGTTCTCTATGAGTTCCCGATAAGCCCTTGCCGTGACCTTGCGATAAAGCAAGTGAAAATATGAATGTTGAGAAATGTAGGCATACAGCGCATCCCAATCTGTAACTTCCGGTACAATTTCTTCTGAAACAGAAAAGGTGGCACGACCATCATTACCTTGAATCTGTCGCAAACCCTGATCCTGCATCCGGCGGATGATGTATCCGTCTATTGCTTTTAAGGTTTTGTTAATTGCCTTGAGTTCGCCTTCTTCGATTTGTTTTTTCCGGTCAAACATATCTTTTCGTTCTGTCATAAGATCATCGAGAGGCATAAACTCAAGTTCATCCTGGGGTTCGTCTTCAATTATTTGTGCAGCTTCGGCCATAGTTTGTTCTCCTAAATAATCATTGCTTATATTAAGCGGCCAATAAAGTTGGATCGGTTTTCAGTAATGCTAATAAATGGCCTTCCTTTTCGATCTTACCGCTGAGACGTTCATAAACAGTCGGCTCCCAGGTATTGGCAGCTGCGATGTTAATAATCTCTGTACGGTCATGTTGTCCAACACGATAGATCCGGCGGTTGAACTGCTGGTAATGTTCACTATTCCAGGTCGGGCTGGACCAGATTAATGATTTAGCCTTGGTTAACGTCAACCCGTGACCAGCAGTTTGAGGATGGGCAAACAGTACTTGGAAGTGTCCGGCTTGGAAACGCTGAACTACGTCATCTCGTTCCTCTGGAGACATGCTTGCGACAATAGCAGCACTGCTTATATTATTCTTTTTGGCTAAACGTTGCAACTCATTTAGTTGATGTTTCCAAAGATAGGCTACAAGCGAATGTTCGCGTCCCATAACAAGTTCAGTGACTAATTCATATCGTTCGTTATGAACTATTGAATACTCACCTTCTTCGTTATAGACGGCACCAGAACATAATTGCAGCAGTTTGCTTGTCAGAACAGCACTATTGACGGCATTAACCAGGCCGTCCTGCAATACCAGGATAGATTCTTCTGCAAGATCCTGGTATTGGGTCTGAAGTTTGGGAGATAGATCTATCTCTACGGTGTAGTTTACATGCTCCGGCATATCGACCACATCTTCGAGTTTGTGACGGATAGAGATGTCAGAGATTGCTTCGAAAAGTATGTCTTTTGACGTTTCTTTATCTTCCCAAGAAGTGAATTGTGAATTAACAATGGGGGTACACAGTTTGGCGCGGGTCTGGAAATAGTTAGGGCCTAATCTATCTCCGAGATCGACGATATACATCTGGGACCACATATCCATGACGGTGTTAGGCATGGGAGTTCCAGACATACAAACCCGGTATTCGAAATGAGGTGCTAAGTCTTTTAAGGCTTTAGTTCGTTTGGCTGTAGGATTTTTAAAAGCAGTAGATTCATCCACTACCAGCCAATCGAAAGTCAGTAATTCATTGAAATTTGCCTTTAGCCACTTAGCTGCATCGTGGTTAATGATGACAATTAAGGCTTTAGAATGGAAAGCCTTTATCCGGGTCTTATCAGGAGCCTTTGCAATGGCCCAGGTCAGACCCGGATAAAACTTCTCAATGTCATTAGCCCAAGCCGGTTTCATAATCGACTTGGGGCATACCACCAACATTCGTCCTTCTCCGCCTGAATTGCGGTACTCTATAAAGGAATCAAGGACAGATCGTGTCTTTCCTGTGCCAGGATCAGAACTTACAAATGAAGTCTTTTTGGCACGGACGAAATCACTCGTCTGCCTTTGATGGGCGAATAATGCTGGTATGTCTTTCATCAGTTAATCGCGTGTTCTGGAATCTCAAATTCCTCGTTGTTTTCATCGGGGTGAAAACCGTTATTAGCAATCATCACATCGAGAAGACCGAGTTCATCGGTAACAGCTTCCAGGTTAGGGTTATAACGATGGATTGAAGCAGCTTCTTTGAAAAAGACAGGTTGCCGATCACAGCTCACAATTGCGTCAATGAAATGTCGATCACGATAATCGATATTTTCACGCAGCGATGCAACGACGCAACGTTTCCATTCCAATTCTGGATGGAATTCATTGCGCTTAGTGGAACGGTAATTCCATTTTACTAACTCATAGTTGTTACCGTTGGTAACAAGAAACGATACAAACATAGTTACTCTCCTTGGTTGTGTGGTTGGTAGAAGATTCGCGGTATAAATACATGCTTACCATCTTTTCTTACGTTTGCGAGGCGGAAGAACATGTCTCTCCCATTCAGTATCCCCTGTATCATGTTTTTTAAAGGGACGATAATAAGAACTGCTATTAACGTATACCCTAAAATCATCAGGGTCAGAAAAGTCAGAATAAGAATAAGACTTATGGTCTTCAATGGGATCTGAATCTTGGTTAAATTCTTTATTGGCTTTACGGCGTTTGTAATAACGGTAGGTGTCATGTAACTTAAAACAGGCGTGGATAAGTTGGTTGACGCCGTATAGTAAGAAGGCGGCACGTATGATAAGTCTTTGCACATTACTCTCTCTCTGGTTGAGGTTTAGTTAGATCAACTGATATGTTGAAATCAATTTGGTGAGCAGTCTTGGTCGTTTGTATATTGGTCTTTAAAAAATGCTCTACGAATCTATGCATGTCGTGATAAGAAGGAACCGTAGTTAGCAGCATATTCACTTCATCTAAACAGTCTAAAAGTTCACGACGGATTAATGACAATTGGTCCTTATAGAAGTCTTGATTAGACATTGATCATTTCCTGAAACTGCCGGGAAGCCATACAAGCTCGAATACGTTTTTCACGATCTATCCGAATTGTGTCGGCATTCTCTCGATGAGCATGTGAAAGCATAGCCGGATCAGATGCCCATTTCGCCAGGGTCTTGTAAACAGACCAGGCATTGAATCCATACTCCATAGCAGTGCGTCGGAATAACGTCGATAACTTAGATTGAATGCCTTCATTAGAATTAGGCATTCGGGAGAAAATGGTGCTGGCTACATGGTTATCAATCGGGATTTGATACCAACGGCGCCAGGACTCAGCTTCGATACGAAACTCCTCGATAACACTATTTAGCTGCCGCACGATACGGGGCACAGAAATATTCGTAGTATGTTTTCCGAAAGCAATCATACGGGAGTTACCGAAAGTAAGACCGTGGGTGTCTCCTATTTTTCTAGCAGAAGCGATATAACCAAACTTCAAAGATCCATCATATGAATTGAGTACTCGTATCTCTAAAGCCACAGTCAAGTTAGGCACGATCACTTCGGTATTTTGAACACACTCGTAATATCGGAAAGCCCGTGCGCCAAGATGCGTCATGGAATCATTAAATTCGATTCCATTAGCATTAATATTGGATTGATAAATAGCCTCGTTAACCGCGGTAAAACACCGCTCATGTGTAACGAGTCTATATACAGCCCCGTGCGTTCCCATAATATTATTCGTGTCAGTACGCACGATCATCTTCATGTCGGGGTGCGTATACTGATCACCTTCCAGAATAACTGGATAGTTATTTAAGGAACGTATCTTTACTGGAAAGAAAAGAGCAGAAGGTACTAATTCAGGTGCAGCTTCCTCGCGGCGAGCGCGTAGATCAATTTTAGGCATGTCAAAGTCCTTTTCATATGGTTGTATCGGTTAGCAATGCTTATATTTGTTGGTAAATTTGTTAAACCCCGTAGTCACAAAATTCTTTCATATCGCACCAACGGCAGGACTGATCGCTAGGTGTCGCAGCCCAAGTTTCGCGTTCGGTCAATGAAAGACCACGTTCAGTGACTTTGGGGACAAACAATGTTACTTCGTCTCGGGTATAACTCTTATTGAGTTTTGGGGTTTTTGGTTGATCCAGGTACCACATTTCAGCTTGTATATATTCAGCAGTAGGGAAAGCCATCGAGAGGCCCGCAGCGTAATACTGAAGTTGTTGAGCATGACTGAATTCGTTTCCAAATTTCTTACCTGTCTTGAAGTCGATCAGCCGGTAACTGGTTTCATTTTCTTGGACAATACAATCTGCTTTAAATCTGGCCCAGGTATTATCACCGAACCATGCTGTTTGATCCCAATCCCGAGTGAATGCGAGTTCACATTCGGGGTAGGCTTTTTGAGTGGAGAATAATTCTCGGAGTTCATCGAATTGGTCTTCCCATTCTTTGAACTCGGCAGGCCATTCAAGGACAAGTCCTTTAATGTATTGCTCGCACATCTCGTGAACTTCGATACCACGTTGGAGTACAGGAGATTTATCGGCCTTCTTATGCCGTTTAATTTTTGCCAAATATAAACGGTAGGGACAGGCGGCGAGATCCTTGAGTGAAGAATAGGACCATGCTGGAATGCGCCCGGCGGGTGCTGCTGGATTTTCATCTAGAATAATTCCCACTTATCATTAGCCTCGTAATAATCGTATTTAATTAAGAGACGTATATTAGCACCGCGTATGGTACTAGCTCAAATAAAACAATGACTTATAGATAGATCCATTTACCTAAGTAATTGTTTTTCCCAGCGTTTTTTCGGCGTAATTGGAGCGTTATCGTTACGTTTTCGTTTTTCTGAATTCCAAGAACCGCCACCGGCAGTTCCTATGCAAGTCCAGCCACTAGCCAGCAACGAATGGCCTGATTCTTCTTCTAAGGTATAGGTGATAATTTTCTGGAAAGCCATGTCTTTGGCGATCCGTACTGCACGACCATAAAGCATGGAAGCACAGTTCTTTGGGGCATTTCTTAGAAGGCAAAGGCGTGAGACTTCTGCTATTTGCCCATTGTCTAATGCACGGGATACTGGTCGGCCTACACTGATTACGCCAACACAGGAAAGATCATCTGAAAGTCCTACGCCATATAGCCAGCCTGCTGGTTTTTTGTTATGGCGATGATTACGTTCGATAAATGTGGCTACGTCTTTCCAGGGGATTCGTTGGCCTTTAATAGGCCCTAGCTGTTTGTTTGTTTTCCCGAAATTTTCTCGGATAAACAATTCCGATATTACCGGAAGATGACCATGATCATTAATGAGTTTGTCATAGTTCTGATTAAGGCAAATACCAGGCAAATGAGTTAAAGGAACATGGCCATCTGGCATAACCATGCCAATTGCTGGAATATCTTCTGTTGTATCAATAATTCGGATTTCGATTTCTGGGTCATTCATTTGATATTCGTTCAATCCCGCTTTTCATTTTTGCTTCGGCGTCGTGAATCGAAAGAAGTAAGTTCACTCTATCTACTAATTGTGTTACTTGAAATTCCAGGCGATTGACACGTTTAGTTAGGTCCCTTCTTGTGTGAGCTTCGTACTGTAGGATTTCATCATTTTCGTCTGCTGTTAATCTTTCTAGTTCTGCCTGTGCTTTTTCTGCGTAATATGACATTTATGCCCTCCTAAAAGTTGGCGTCCCTTGCAGGTTATTAAGCTGCATTTCCACCGGAGAAGGTGGCGTCCTAAATGATTAGACGAAAGGGACATAATTGGCGTCCGCAGCAGGTTGGTAGCTGCATTTCCACCGGAGAAGGTGGCGTCCTAACGATTAGACGATGCGGACATAATTAATGTTGGTAAGTGACTTCGTAACTATGTTCTTCCTCGGGATCTTCAAGGGAGAATTCCATGTCTTCTAATTCTGCAAAGAATTCTTCGATTAGTGTCCAGTCAAAAGCCTTCTCCATCCAAAGCCTGATCAGTTCAGCATTATCAGAAATCCATTCAGGCGTTATTTCGCCTCCGAGTGGGATACGTGCCTGGTTTTGCCGAGGGGGAAGGCTGAATACCTTCTTGGGCGCAGGATCTCGCTTGGTAGGTAATTCATCCCACTTCACTTGTTGTACGCTTTCAAGTAAAGAGAGAAGGGGTTTCATATACTGGGCTTCGTTCGGAGTATGCTGGTTGGTGTAACCAACAGATAGGTTGGTGCACTCGGGGATGAAGTTCATGTAGTTCGCGGAGTCTGTAAAACTGCCTGTGTCATCCGGATACCAGCTATGTCCTAATTGATCTCCAAGAGCAGAAGCAAAATCAACGGAACAACAACGTTTCCCCCGCTGGTGCGTAATAATAGACCTATCATTCATGCGGTCAAAAGCAATCACTCTTTCAATGCCATCTAAAATTTCTCGGCTATTTCGAGCGATATCACTTGATCCAATACCGCCCTTCTCCTCGCCACGATGAAATATATATAAGCCGGGGATTTTTTCTCGGATCATACGGAGCATGATAAAGATTCCAGCAGTGTCATCAGCACCTAGACAGTTTGAATTCGGATCGTTTACAAAAAATACTTCCTTGTTTAAATCAAATCCAATATTCTGGAAAATAGCATCACTGTTTGAACCTTTTAACGGGCGGAGATACAAACCATTTCCACCAAAATGAACGGTGTCAGTGTGGCAGCAAAAGGCTGTAGTAGAAGGTGATCCGTTAGGATGAGCAATGCTTATAAAATAGTTCCCAAAGGAATCTGATTTGATACCTTCCACCGGTAAAATATAACGAGTGATAAAAGCCAGCTCTCCAGGTGAAAGATGAGCGCGTTTATAGCGCAACATTTTTCCAAAGTTTTTAATACTGTTTTTAAATTTAGGCATTTTGGGCGAGTCTTTCATTAATAGCAATCCTTAGTTCATGTCGAAATGTGTTGTTAAATACTCTCCAGAAATTATCAACTGAATCTTGGCGAGCATGGTCAAGTACTTCGGGAAACCAAGTAAACCAATTAAATTCATCAATAACGATATCTTGATCTTGATGGTGTACTTGGATTCTTGTTAAACATTGCTGTACAACGAATTCAAAAAAGGCAGAAAATGAAATCATAAATGGATTAGTGTCTTGTCGTGCGGGGGTAAATCCTTCTTCTTCTTCTACGTTAAGTACGTAGTTGATATGTGAAGCACGAAAAATATCAGAACTATGGATATCAGGATCGACCGTAAAGTACTCGTTTTCCCTTACAGCAGTGTTGTAAAAGAATGATTGGTGGTACCACTCACCGTTACCTATTACTCGCTCTTTAATACAAAGAGCGTTGATCCATTTTCTTGTCCCCTGACAAAGTTTGTAGGCATCATTAAACCAATTCTCATCGTTATTGTTTATTTGCCAAACCATAAAGGGATGGGCGAGACTTTCACAAAAAGCTTCTGTGCACCAGTCTTGTGGTACTTTGGTGAACATACCAGTAGCCCTATCTCCAAGACGGGGCCACCCAGGATGATCCGGACCTATCGCGTCAATTAGAACTTCGTTAGCACATAAGGCCCCTAAGATCGGGTGAGGGATTACATCGCCGGGAC
>Ga0098054_1000647_pt1 | contig 20278 bp, 49 predicted proteins | sample 16_taG_FD_75048 | JGI IMG/M metagenome (GOLD analysis project Ga0098054, IMG submission 75048) | Marine viral communities from the Subarctic Pacific Ocean - 16_ETSP_OMZ_AT15313 metaG | ecosystem: Environmental > Aquatic > Marine > Oceanic | place: Pacific Ocean | collected 2015-01-18
AAACCTCAATAGGATTAATCGGCTCAAAGTCTTCATCTGAGAATTCATTAGACATTGCTGGCTTACCGCCAGCATTTGTGGCGATTGTTATGTGGGGCACACCGACAATCTTGTTGTAGAGAGCCATCTCGCCAAGATCGACTTTTGCGGCAATCACCATTTCATTTCTGGCTATACCTACAACTTTAACACATCCTTCAAAGAATTGTGCAGGAGGTAGTCTTTGCTTCTGTTCGTTTGGTGGCAGAATAGTCATATGGTGAGCATAAGCCTTCCATCCATCGGGAGCCATCTGCGATAGCTTCTGGTGAGATGCTTGATCTAAAACAAAAGCAGTATATGCTATCGATTTAGCCAGATCAAACCCGGTGCTTACCTCGTTTAAGAACTCACGCCAGTTTTCAATTATGAGTTCCAATCTTTCTCTCCTGCATCTGGATTAAAGACAGACGCATCAATTAATTTTAAAGTATGTGTTTTCATATCAATCCCAATATTGTGGTATCGTATATCTCCGGTGTCAATCCCATACCTCTGGACTGCTTTTGCAAACTGCCTATACCAAGGCTCATTTGCTAAGCCAAAATCATAAACTTTTCTCTCTATAGAATCTTTTGAAGAATATTTATAGAATTTAATTCCTAGAATATACATAAGAACTTCGTAGGCATCAGGATCTGGTTTTTTCTTTTTTTCTGAATATGCTTGTCTTGCAAATTCATAAAATTCAGGCATCGTTGCAACAAGAGCTTCTTCGACCAGTTCAGCATTACTCAATGTAATTGGGACACATCTTTCGACAACAATCCACTCAAAATCAGGTGCGCTAGCATAGACTTTTGGAAAGACTTCGGGGTATTGATCTCCAAGGATTTTTTCAATCTTATTCATTGGAAAAGACTTTTTAAGTTTAGCATACTTTATAACATAATCAGGATCGGAATCTGGAACAACCACTATCCTAAATGAACCTTCACCTCCATGAGTGCCGGTAGCTGCGGCGGGTTCTGTTTTAGACTTTCGAGAATGTATAAATTCTTCTGGGTTGTTTTCTAATTGCTTTATCCAAGGAAAATATCCTTTCTCGCTATCCGTTGCTACATACTTTTCTTTTGATGGATCTATGTTGTCTAAGTTTCCAGAAATAAACAGTTCAATCACTTCTTCGGGATCTTTATCGATGTGATCGATATATGTTTTAACTAATTTATTATAATCATCCCAAGTAAATCTGTATCCGTTAGATGGTCCTGTATATTTTTTGAAACTCTTCGCACGGACATGTTGAGATATCCTAGATATAACATAGTTGTCTTCAACTCCTTTATTTTTATAGACTTTTATAGTGTCCAATAATATCCGTAAGCTGCGTCTTGTAGCATATAATTCGTTTTTTCCGTTATAACTGATAACTATTTCAGTCAAGAACTTGCGCCAGTTTTCAAGTATTAGTTCCAATCTTTCTCTCCTGCATCACGCGAAAACACAGATGCGTCAATGATCTTGAGAGTATGTGTTTTCATATCAATTCCAACATTGCCCTCCTGAAGATCTGTCCAATCTACACCATATCGCTTCATGGACTTAGATAGTTGTACAAACCAAGGCTCGTTAGCCAAGCCAAATTCTTTAATCTTGTTTATTTTCTCCAACTCCTCTTCGCGCATATTAAGAGCGAAGTGTTGGTGTGGAAGGATACGAGCAGCACCCATCACGATGTATCGCAACATAGCAAAAGGTTTGGTGTCCATACTTGGACTACCATCTCTTAGCGAGAGCAAATCATAAGCAAATTGATGTAGTTTTGGGATCGTAGCAACCATCGCTTCTTCTAACATCTCATCGTTTCTGGTAGAAATAGGTTGAACTCTTTCTAAGACTATCCAGTCATAATCGGGATCGTGAGCAAACACCCTTGGGAATACATCAGGGTATTCATCACCAAGTAGTTTTTCAACCTTATTCATGTAAGAATCGCTCATTGTAGACTTCAAGATCTTCACAACAAAGTCTTTGTCGCGATCGGGCACAACCACAGTTCTAAATGACCCCGAACCTTCACGACCACCCTTATCTTGTTGGTCTCCGATAAACTTTTCCGGGTCATCTCGCAATTGTTGGAGCCAAGGGAAATAATCGGCTTCACCTTCGGAGAGGAATTGCTTCCAGTTTTCAATTAATAATTTCATAAATACTCTCTCCACCTAAGTAGTCCCCGACCCGAGACAAAACGCCAAAATTTTTGTTCTTTTTTTCGCGGTAAAAGTTTCCACCACATAAACCGCGAGAAACCGCACCACTAGCGCATAGTTAGGAAATTGGGGTAAAACCACTATTTTTACACCTATCCAACGACACCTAAACTATTTTTCCAAGCACTACAACCACACTACAGCCGCTCTAAAGGGCAATGTCTAGCCACAATCCCAGCCCCACCAAGCAACTCAACGCTCAACTCGTAATCATACTCACGAGCATACACAACCTCATCAATTCCAGCATTGATAATCGCCTTGGCACACATAGTGCAGGGAGAATGAGTGACATACATCACCTTTCGCTTGTGATTATGGTAGTCCATCTTCAGCAGAGCATTCACTTCAGCATGAATCAAGCCAGATTTGCCCCTCTCTTCAGAATCGCGACAATTTGGTCCGCCAGCAAAGTTGCCATTATAGCCCAAAGCCAACACAGATGTGTTATCAGCACTAACAATAATCGCGCCAACTTTATAATTTGGGTCATATGACCGCCTCGCGATGGAATGAGCCATCTCCATCCAGATTTCGTCCCATGAGGGACGACTATTCGATGGATTTCTACTTGATGTAGACAAAATCGCCTCCAATATCGTCGGAGTAGCAGTCAAGATCCATCAAATTTGCCTCTATTCGCCATAATCCACTATCATAACCGAACAATTCCAGCGTATGAAACTGGTCACCGTCGTAAATGTTGAATTCGATAGACGACCATTCCCCATCATCAGTCGTCTCTGCAATCACCAATGCTGAATACTGGGATTCTACGTGGTCACATAACCACCATTCCTGTGAATCTTCCCCGAGGTCAAGCGGTTCAGCGCCCTTCGCGCACGCAAATAGGGCAATAATAGGCAGCAGTGCTGCGACAGGGTTGGTCATCTTTGCTCTCCAGTGTTGGGTGACTATAATATAACCTATTGCCACGACTCAGGCAACTCTGCCGGCAAGATTTCGAACGCATTCTCTACATCGATGAACTTTTCCTTGAACCAGTAGATTTCATAGTCGCCTGCCGGCAGGATGTTCATCACCAACCCAAACCCATACAACCTAAACTCGTCGTATGCCAAACAAACTAAATCCCCGACCTCATAATGAAGTGGGGATGTTGGGTTTTTGTGCATATTCTTAAATAGTGCGTTTGTTCTCGGTTGTAAATGTGGGAAAATTTTTACCGGAGTTTTTATCTATCTCCACACCTACCACTAACCAAACGCCTTTGTCGCCATTTCTGTACCATAACTTGTATTTTACAAGATCTCCAACTAGCATCATACTTTCTCCAAAAGCTTTTGTGGCAGCGTAAGCAGTTTATGACCGTTATGAATAGTTGCGGTAGCTTCTATCTTCCTGGCTACTTCTAGGACTGTCCACAAATTGTTTTTTCGCTTCCATCTTCCCCACATTGTCGGGCGTTCTGAAATTCTTACAAGATCTCCTATTTGCATCATAGTTTCTCCAATGAAATTAGCGGTATCATAAGATTTGTATATTTTCCTTTTGATATAAATCCTACCCAACCTGCTTTTCCTGTTAATAGCCACACGCCTCTCCACATTTTGGTGGCTGAACCCGGTGGCTGTACCGTAGAGCCGTAGTCTTTATCTACTCTCACAAGATCTCCTATTTGTATATTTGGCATTTTTAGTCCTGGGTTTTTTTGGGCAGGTGTTGGTATCTGGGAAATTTTTGGCGGCTATCTGGCGCGTACCTCGCCCGCCAGGATGCAGACACGCATAGGTAGGGACATACCCTCCGGGGGGGGAGGGGGGGGAGCCCCCCTATGCAAGCTAGTGAAACTTCGCGACGCTCCACGCAAAGTTGGTCAGCGCACTCTGCACAATGGGCAGCAGCACGTTCGCCCGTGCGTGTGTGTGGGTGTCGCCATCCTCCTGGCGGATGCCAAGGTCTGGGCGAGTCATGGCACACCACCCACCAAACATAGGCTCGTGGACGGCGTACCAACGCGCGCCCCTCTCATCAGTAGCCATGATAGCAAAGCGGTTCTTCATCAGTTCTCCCAAGGGCAAACGCAAGCGACGGCAAGACCGCCGTGACGAACTTCTGCGAGGTGCAGGGCGTCGTGGTTGTTGAGGGCGAACACACGCTCGATGCGCTCGCACTTCGCCCACACTGGCGGACCATTGTGGCGACCGATGTTCTTGCGGAAGCGAATGGTAACGTCGAAAGGCTTCATGGGAAGAGGCGGGGGATGCATTGGGTCTCGGTGTTCTGTTGGTTTATCTTCAACCTATGCCGATGGGCAATTGAATGCCCACCAGCACGGCACTCTCAAAATGGGTCAGATTCGGCGGGCTTCCTGCTGGTCCTGCGCCTGCTCCGTCCAGTCCATCGGGGTCATCTCCCAGACGCCCACCACCGTGGTGGCGTCGAAGATCATCACCCAATTGCGGTGCTTGTCCTCGAAGAAGATCGACTGGGTCGGGTGATCGACCTTGGTGATGGTGCAGTCGGGGTGACGGGTCATCAGGGTCTGCAGGCACTCGTCGCTCATGCTGGATATCCGTGGCTGGAATTTCGCGAGGACTGAAAGCGTCCCCACACCTATAATGTAACCCGGCAAGGGCTTGCTGTCAAGGCGCTGCTGGTCGATAATGTGGACAATTTCTGTCCTTGACAGGTTGTGGCTGCGATGCGATCTGATCACCAGCCACATCGCAGCCACGCACATCACGAACCAATAGAACACAAGACCAAACAATTTAAGGATGTCAAAGAGCAGTGGGAAGCCATCACCACTTGGTGGGCTGTAGGGGTCACCAAGTGGGGGCTACTTCTTCTCGGCGGCAGATCCAATGATATTGGTCACCACCAAGCCAAAGAAGGAACACACAACCCAGGTGAACAAGCCATACCAAGCGTGCGTGTCGAAGATGTTGTATGCTGTCCCTACCTTGTAGAACAACCAACCAAAGAGGGCGATCATTCCTACGTGCATTCCTACTTGGAACAGGAACACCAGCACCTTGGTAGTCAAGTCTTCTCTTTTCATTCTTCTCCTCTCTTCGCTTTGAGTTGTGTTCACTATTATCTTTTGTTCAGTTCTCGGACACTCACAGCCCCTGCCGGATGCGCTCCGCTTCGACCGCGTAGGCACGCTGGCGGGCGCGGTGGCTGTCCTCGAACTCGGCGGTGGTGTCGAGGACCTCGTCCATGGTGAAGCACTCAACCTCACAGGGGAAGCCCTTGGGCGGGTTGTCCTTCACGACCCAACGCTCTGCCAGGAGATCGCCCTCGCCGTCGCGGAGGGCGTGGTGCTCGACCAGCCACGCTGGCGTGCGGTGTCGGGTGATCGTGGTCACGGTGGTGGGTGGGTTGGTCAGCACTGTCTGTGTCCTGGGTTTGGGTTTGGGTTTGCTATTCTCGAAGGGTGACGAGAGGTGGGAGTCGAACCCACAGGGATGGTGCCTACTGGTCGCTCCTGCGCCTTCGTTGATGGCGTGGGTTGCGAGGTTCGTTGCGGTCCATCGGGGCACCCTGCCCCAGCTACATAAGTCGCCAAACCTATGCAGGCTCTCCGATCTTCTCGTTGGCGCGAGGTGAATCGGCTCTCGTAGAAAGTGTGCCCGTCTTTCAGTTGGCGCGGGCTATTCCTATCTCTTGTGTTAGCTACTTGTGTTATAGCACCCATCTTTCCAGTAGGCGGGGTGAATTCCTATCTCTTTGCTTAAGGTTGGCGATAGTCAGGTATCGCTGAGAGCCTATTCGTGGGACAATCAAGCCTCCCCACGGTTGGCGCTACGATGTTCGGGATCTTCATGTCGTGGACCTCGATGGTCTGGGTTGGACAAATAAGCGAGGGGGCTTCTCCTCGCACTATCCCTTTGGCATTCGTTTCATGTTTATCTTTTGTTTGGTTCTCGGAAGGTTGGGACTTTCAGGGGAGACGGGCGACAGGGCGCAACCTTATCGATCCCGTCTCCCCTCCGGGCTCAGACCCGGAACATCGTGATAGCGCCGACCATCGAGCCGTCCAGGCTGGCGATCTCGACGCTGGTGCCGTCCTCCTGCCCACGGAAGGCGCGCTTGATCTCGGCACCCGTGGCGGGCTCGCCAGCGAGGAGCAGGACAGCGGGCTCTGCCTTGGCTGCCTTGGCGGCGGTGGCGGCGGACGCTTCCAGCGCCTTGAGGGCAGCCATGGCGTCCGCAGGGGCGAGGTCACCAGCGGCAACCTGCCCAAAGAGATCGACGCTCGCGGCGTCGAGGTCAATCTCCTCGACCTCGGGGGCGAGCGCGACATCGGCACCGGACACCGCTGCGGCGGCGTTGAACCGCTCGACGGCGAGGGCGACGAGATCGTTGGCGTTCTTGAGGGCGGCGATCGGGGCGGTGATGCGGGCAGTGGTCAGGACAAAGAGGTTAGCCATGGTGGGATTCCGGGGTCTGGGGTGGCTCGATTGAGCCGGGGGGAAGGCGCGGAGGGAGTCTATCTCCCTCTCACCCCTATAATGTAACCAGTTTGGGGGAAATTGCAACCGGTTGTGACAACCGGTGACAAGTGCTCAGGAGCGGGTAGAGGAGCAGGTGGAGTCCAGGGCGGTCGCCATGCGCTCAGCCGTCTCGATGAGCACGGTGTCGCAGACCCAGGACTTGCGCTTGCCGGTGTGGATGCGCCACACGCGACCGCCAGAGCCGCAGGGCTCCCAGGCGTAGCCGATCGCCTTGGGCGGCTGGCGGTTGGAGCGGGTGTTGATCCGCATTCCGTGAAGGGTCCAGCGGTACTCGGTCTTCTTCTTCTTCTTGAACATGCAGGCTCTCCAGAGCGTTGGCGGGGCGGGAGTCTATCTCCCTCTCACCCCTATAATGTAACCAGTTTGAGGGAAATTGCAAGGTCTATCTTGTCTCGGTTTGTCTCAGCCGATGACAATGACCTCGCCAGCGACAAAGGCGGTGACCGGGCGAGCGGGGGTCGTGGTGATCGCCTCAGCGCAGAGGGCGCGCCCGTGCCGGCGATCGGCGCGGCGAGCGAGGCGGCGGGTGATGCCGTAGCCCTCACAGCCACGGAAGGCAGCGGAGTAGGCGCGATCCATGTTCCAGAGCCCCACATCAGTGGAAGCGAGGCGGCAGGCGCGGTCGGTCGTGCGGGTCATTCTTTCTCCTTACTCCTGTAATGTAACCTGTTCTGGGTGTTTGTCCAGTTCTTGTTACATTCAGAGACAATGTGTTACAGGTAGTCACTGGCAGACCGCACCAGATCGGTGATCCAGTCCAGGCTGGCGTCGGTGCGGTTGTGCTCGCGTCCATCCACGACGGGTGACAAGACCTCGACGGCGGTGCGGAGCAGCCTGGGAGCAACGCCGCCGAACCAGTCGTGAGACTGGAGCACGTCGATCGCTGCGGACTGGGTCATCATCATTCTTCCTCCCCCCTTCCCCTATAATGTAACCAGTTGATCACAGTTTGTCGAGGAAATTTCTGTCTTAGGATGTCACCAGCCGTACTCGGTGTGGAGACTACCGATCAGCACCGCCATCTCGGCGAGGTGCTCCTCAACGGCAATCTCTGCATCGGCGATGTCGCGGCAGTCGCGGGTCAGCACGTCCTTGACGCGCTCAGAGCCGAGCATCCACGTCCTGACAACGCAGCCGTCGCCACCACCGCCCAGGCGGCGGTGAAAGTGAAAGTTTCCAAGTGAGTGGGCGATCTTCACGCCGCGCTTCTGGTATCCGTCTGGGATGGGCATGCTTCTGTCTCCTTCCCCTATAACTTATCCGGTTGATCGTGACTTGTCGAGGAGAATTGTGTCTGAGAATGTCACTCGTTTGTCAGGTGCTCGTCAAGGGGCAGAAAGTAGGGCTTGACCTCGGCTTCGCCGATATGGGCGACCCAGGCTTCCACCAGCATCCTCAATTGATCAATTTCTTCCTGCGTTCTCGCCTGCTCCTCCTGACGGAGCCGCTCGCGGTGGTCGCAGAGGGAGACGAGAACGCCCATCAGAAGGGCATCTTCGAGAAGATCGCATCGAACTGCTCTGGGAGCATGATCGTGTCTGCGACGCGCTTGGCGAGGTTGACGTGGCAGGAGGTGGTCTGGGAGACGAAGTGTCCCCCTGGGCTGGTGAAATTGCCGACCACGATGCCAGCCAGGGTGCGCTCGGCGATCTTGGTGCTGTAAGACCACAAGCTGCGCCCATCGGTGCGGAGGCGACCGGCGCGGGCGGGGCGTCCAAGGGCGAAGGCGGTGACGACGGAATCGTTACGAGTCATAAGTACTCTCTTTTGCTTAGAGGATAAAGTAGCCCAAAAGGAAACCAAGGGCAAACCACAGGGCGTAGTCTGCGACCAGGGCAAGGGCGAGGGTCTGTCTGTGGGTCATTTTGTCTCCCTCCTTCCCCTATAATGTAACCAGGGGATCGTGGTTTGTCGAGCGAATTTGTGTCTCAGAATGTCTTTGTCATTCTGACACTTTTCCACGGCACGCTCGTTTGTTAGCAACTTTCTTTCTGTTGGGGTGGCGTCCAGCACCAGAACGAGATCGTGCAGCCACAGCGATAATGTTGCGACGTTTCACTTTCTTCATTTTGTTGCGCTTAGCCATCGTTTTACCTCTTTTGGTTAAATAGTCACTGCGGAGGGAGAATTACCCCCTTTTCGATCAGAGCGAGTGCAGTCCTCTCAAACCAACCCTGAAGGGCGAAGGCGAGCCCATTGTTGACAAGCAACTGCCACGCGGCAATCTGCTCCTCTTCGCTTGCGGGCTGGACGCCCTCGGCGATCATGACTGCTTCGTAGACGTTGGGTTCTGGGCCAATCACAGAGTCCATCCAAATTCTTGAAAGATTGAGGCGAGCAGGACACAAATCAGGATCCCAACGGAACACAACATAATTATGTCACATTGGAATTGGAGGTCCTGGCTGCTCATGCCTCCGCTGCCTCGTAACCAGCGGCGAACGCGATCAGGACCTCGTCGCGTGCCTTCTCGCCCTGGACAGCGGCGCTGAGCAGGACGACGGCGAAGCTCGCGTAGATCCCCTCTGCCGTGAGGAGGGCATCATAGGTGCTCGTGGCGAGCGGGGTGTGGGTCAGGTCTTCCATTCAATCCTCTCTTGTTACTCTTGTAATGTAATCAGGTGATCGCAGATCGTCAAGTCACGGAATGTCACCGACGACGTTGGATCTCCATCTGAGCCTCGAACCACAGATTCTCGGCTTTCATACCCCCATCGGGGTCGGGCGGGGTGTTAGCCAACTTTCGGACGACCGCGAGATCCAGGGTGGAAAGGTCAACCCACGCCAGGGAGAGCCCCTTGGAGAGCCGGATCTTCTTCTTGGGTGCTTTCGTCCAGTCCATCTTTTACCTCACAAGTGAAGGGGTGCGAAAGGGAATAACCTATCAGATCCGTGCAGCGCCCCCGGTCAAGGGACTCGAACCCTTGAAGCAACCAGCCGAGAAGATGCTAACCTGCGCGGGAGTCGAACCCGCATCCCTCTCACCCCTATAATGTAACCAGTTTGGGGGAAATTGCAAGGTCTATCTTGTCTCGGTTTGTCTCAGAAGCCGAAACGCTGCGCCTTGGGCTCACTCTCGCCAGGGAGTGCCTTGACTGGTGGCGATCCCTTTGTCGGGACGGCAGCGAAGATCACGTCCTGCTGCTGATCCTGCGGGGCTGCGAGCCGGAAGGCAACTGCCTGGGCGGACAGGACAAGAATGTCGCGGGCGATGGTCTTGATAATAGGGTTCATTACTCCACTCCTGAAATGATGGTAAGTTCTGTAACGTAGATAGAAGAGGTGCTCTTTTCTCTGCCCTGCGGAGATGTGACTGGTTTGAGCCAGCGAACCATTGCTACTGGGAGACCAAGCACATCCCTGCGGTTCGATTCCAACACAATCGCCTTGCCCCACTTTCGGTGGGCTACGAGTGTTCCGGGCTTCATTGTTCTGCTCTGGAAAGTAGGGTAAAACGCCGCACAGGCAAACAACGGACTACATCGCCACGAAGATACTTCAGATCCAAATAAGGACGCCCGCCCATTGTGTAAACTTGTAAAACGATGCCGATGTTGGCGCGGTCCATTCTGCTCCGCAAAAGATCGCCAACTTGGAAAGGGTGCTTCATTGTTCCTTCTTTTCTGGATAGGTTGGGTAGTAGTCCCAATCCTTGTCGGTGCAGCGATGCTTTCCGTATTCACAACCGCAGCCGTGATCTTGCTTCGTAAGCGCATCTGGATGATTTGCTGCCCAAACGATCTTTGTCACGAGTTCTTCTGTATGATAGGCAACCAGCGCATCTTCATACTTTCTGCTACATTCACCCAAAAGTTGGAAAACTTTGTTTGGGTCATCACAGGAAAGTATTTGTTTCATGTATTCTTCGATGGTCACTTGTTACCACTTTTTGGGGGGAGTGGAAGCACCGCACTTTGGGCAGCGACCGGAAAACCAGCGAGGAGACCAGCCGTGGCATCCACAATGGGGACAGAAGAACTTGGGCTTCATTTTGCCTCCGAGATCAGGTTGAGATCCTCATCGTCCGTCCACCAACTTTGGTAAGTCTCCGGCGGGTCGCCGTTGACGCCCTCCCTCCACACGACCGGCGCATCCCAGCGGATCCGCCACAGCATCCCGTCCTCTCTCATATCCGCGACGCCGATGATGATGCCGCGCCCGTTGACGGGGTGCTCGACGAGCGACCCGACGGTGAAGGCGGTGTCTTGCATTCTCTCTCCTCTCCCCTGTAATGTAACCGACCGGGGCGGCTTGCGCCGCCCCGATCCTGTCACAGAATGTCTCAGAATGTCACAAGGCTGTCAGGGTGGAGCCTCGGAAAACGGCAGGGCTGCTTGATGGGATCATTGAAGGCTTCGATCAAGTGCTTCACAAGTGGAAGTGCCTGATCCAAGTTTTCAAAATGAATGTGGATGGGCTGCTGCTGTGCCTTCTGGATAAAGAGCGCCGGTCTCCACTCCACCTGAAAGGGATCGGGGAGCCCCTGAATGTCAGCACGGGTCAGGTGGGCGGCGTTGATTGTGACCATCTTCTCTCCTTACTCCTGTAATGTAACCGACCGGGGCGGCTTGCGCCACCCCGATCCTGTCACAGAATGTCACTTGCGATCAATCGCCACCACCACCTCGTTTGTTGAGAAGTATGGTGAGCGTGCGTATTCTGAGGTGGTCATCCACATGCGCTGACACTTGGAAGCAATTGGCTTGGGGGCACACATATCGGTCAGAACGATGTGCCCGTCAAACTTACCATCATTGACGAAGCGCGTGGGGGCATCGAAACAAGTGCCGCCGCAGAGCACACGCTCAGCCTTTCGGCGCTCGCCCTTCTTCCACAGATACACCTTGTCTTTGGCAACCTCAGTATCAAACGGAATCACGGTGAATTCGGCAAACTGCGCGAGGTTGTCCAACTCGGAGTAGAACGCAGCCAGCATCCCATCATCCACAGAACCAGACTGGTCGATGGAAATAGCGATCTTTGCCTGACGGCGGACGCGCTTTCCAGGGTGAATCTTTGGGAACCGCTTGTTGAGACGACGCGGAGTGGAACGCTTGTCAGCACGCTGACTTGTGCGGACAAAGTAGCGCAGCATCTTCTTCCAGTCAACTTTGGTCTGGAGGCGATCCTTGATGGACTTCTTCATACCCTGGGACACAGAGCCCCAGTTTCCAGCCTTGTCGGCTTCTTCTGCTGCTTTCTTCAGTGCGTCCTTCATACGCTCTTTGGCGATCTCGTTGGCTTGTGCGTTGCCACCGCCCTCACCAAAGCCCTCGTGAACATCGAAGTCGTCATCCTCACCAAAAGGAGATCCCTCTCCCTGGTCCTTGGATTCTTCCTCCATCTTCTCCAACTCTGCGAGATACCACTCGTAAGTCTGGTTTGCTGGAAGATGGGCAAACTTGCCCTCGCCAGGAAGGCAGCCCTTCATGGGCTCGCCGCCTTCACGCAGGATAGGACCAGGGCTTGCCTCACAGGGCAACTTGCCGTGCATCTCGGAAAGACCGTTGATGCTCAAGTCCATCGCAATGTTGTCAATTCGACGGATTCCGCCTTCTGGCTTACGAGTGGTAACGTGCTCGAAAACAAGGTGGTAGAACTCGTGCATGAGAACACCCTGCTTGTGTTCGTCAGACAAAGCACCCATAAACTCAGGGTTGTAGAACAATTCAAACTGAGCGGACTCAGGGTTGACGCGGACGCCAGCGGTCGGGATGCTGTCCGTGCTGATCTTGTCGATGCGGCGGCTGAGCGCCGCGAAGAAGGGCTCACGCATGAGGAGACGCGCGGTGTGGAGGTTGAGGTCAAAGGGCTTGTGGTTGTCGGGCATGGTGCCTCTCCTTGTTACTCTTGTAATGTAACCCGTTCTGCCTCGCTTGTCGAGGGCAGATGGCTACGATCTTTGTCAACGAATGTCACCAGCGGTGACGGGTGTATTTTGCGAAGAAAGTTACCCTTTTGTGATCTTATCAATCAAGGGTCATTTCGCCGCTGTTCATATCTCTATGAATGCACTCAAACCCATAACGATCAACAATAGAATCCGGCATCCAACATGCCTTGAAGGGTTCTTCCAGAAAATCCGAACAAGTGCTGATGTCACAAGTTTCAGCATGGGCAAGGCACCAATCAACCCACTTAGAAGGATCAAGGGCATCTTCAAATGCCTTGGAAAGTGCGGGATCAATCTTCTCGCCATAAAGGGAATGAAAGATGGCGTCAGTGTCAGTCATCTTCTCTCCTTACTCTTATAATGTAACCCGCCCAGCCCTGTCTGTCAAGGCTGGACGGCTACGATCTTTGTCAACGAATGTCGTCGTAGTAGGGACTACCTGGGAGATAGTAGTTAACTTTCAGTTCCGTGTCCATTTTCCACGTTTGCCTACCTTCGTGGGAAAGTAGCAGGAATCTTTTTCTCTTGCTTCCAGATGGTCCTGAACCATAGACTTTGCGCTGGTATCTTTTGACCTCCAGCACAATGTAGGGCTTTTTCGTTGTCCTGTTTACAAGTAGGTCACCTTCCTTGATTTTATCAATCCTACTCATAACGCCTCACGCCATCGAAACCAAACCGGAATGCTCTCAGAGACTTTACAAATTTAACTTTGTAAGTCGTAACATTTGATCCCTGGGTGCTGGTGTGTGTCAGAATTCCGATGATCACCCCAAACCCGTGTGTCTTCCGAAAAGTAGGAGACACACGGGAAGGGACAACCAAGTCACCGACCCGTAGGGCGGACTCCATGAATCACGACCCGCGCAGGATGGTGACCATGTGCTCGCTCACGCGAGTCCCGCAGGCGGCGGTTGCCTTGTGGAGACGGATGGCGTTGGTGCCGGTCTCATCTTCACAGTCACCGATCGCGCTCCAGAGCTTCATGCAGATCTCGGACGGCATCGTGACGAACCAAGTAGCAAGGTTGGTAACCTGCTGGTCGGAGAGCGACTGACCGAAAGTGGAGGCGTGCTCCATCTTCTCGACCATCGCCGCGTGGTCGTTGATTCCCCACTTCTCGATCTTGTCGAATGCACCGTCGTCGAGCAGGTCTTCGATGCTGACCTGATACTCGTACTTCTGGACGAAGTCACGGAGCGAGACAGCCGCCTCGAAACCAACGAAGCCGGTGGCGAGGTTGAGAAGCAGGTCACGATCGGCATCCTCTGCGAACAGACCCAGCGGCTCGATGGTGCGAGCAAACCGAACCCACGAACGCCGACTGGGGTAGACCTTGTTGGGCTCGTAGTCACCCAGATGCTCAAGGTGCTGGCGGTTGCCGTTAATGAAGTCCCAGAGGACACTATCGACCTTGCCAGAAGACCAGCCAAGCCAGTCCTCGACGGACGGCTCGACATCGAACACAGTCCACCGGTCAAGCTCGGCAGGATCCATCTCACCGACCTGATACTGACTGCCGTGCTCGCCACCGTTGACGGCAGCGACGATCAGGGTCTCCGGGTGGAGGTGCCAGCCGTTGATCTTGCGAGAATCGGTCAACTCGAAGAGACCCTGGCGGACCTCCATCGTAGCGCGGTCAACCTCGTCCAAGAACAGGACGACAGGCTCAGTGCAAGCCGTCACCAGCCAGTCTGGGGCGTTCCAAGTGGTAGCCTTGCGACCATCGGACAGATCGGTGGTGTCGGGCAGACCGAGCAGGTCACCCTCGGTCATCTGGGAAGCACGACGCTCGACCACGGGCAGCCCGCGCTGCTTGGCGATGCCGTAGACGACCTCGGACTTGCCGACGCCGTGGCGACCACGGACGAGGACAGGGAGCTTGGCATCGAGGATGCAGGGAACGGTGGTCAGGAAAGTAGCGAAGTCGAACGACATGAAAACACCTTGGTGCTTGTGATGCGGAGAGAGTGACCATCACCCTCTCACCCTTGTAATGTAACCGGGCGATCCCGGTCTGTCAAGAAGTTTTTTTGATTATCTTCTGGTTGTCTGAGGGAGGGACGCTGTGCCCCTCTCACCCCTATAATGTAACCGGTTGCTGAGATCGTGCAAGCGGTTTCTTGTCACGGAATGTCACAGCCTGAGACGAGCGCCCAGCGGTCGGCGCGATCGACAAAGTGGACCAAATTCTTCACGGCACCCTTGTTGACTGGTTTGTTAAACTTCACCTCAAAAGCACCCCAATCGCCATCCCACATAGTGTGACCAATAACGAGCCCCACAGCGTCGAGAATGCGGTGGCGAACAAGGCAGCCAATAGTGATGGTTGTCATTCTTACCTCTTAGACGGTGAGGTTCAAACCTGCCCACTGTTCATCAACGAAGTCCTTGGAGTCTCGAAGGGAGGCGCTCTGCTTTCCCTCCTCAACTCTCCTCGCGACGGTGCGAACCATCTTGATCAGTGCGATCTTTCCGATCTTTGCCGTCGAGAATGACGACTCACCGCCGGTGCGATGATTCTTGTTCAGAATGATCGCAATTTCCAATGCATCACGGAGACCCTGCGGATCCTCCGTGTCGAGGACAATTGTGAATTTTGCGCCCATCGTGTCTCCCTCTTACCTCTGTAATGTAACCCGGTGACGGATCTTCGCCACCCTCTTGTTGTCTCTGTTTGTCTCGCTTGATGAAAGAGCGCACCACCACGGCACCTGCGACGAGTGCCCACCCTGCGACGAACAGGGGGGCAAACAGGGCAGAGCGGATCTTACTGCCCATTTTTGAAGTCTGCGAACATCCGGGCACGGTTAGCATCGACACAGAAGCGATCCAAACCATCGGCAGCGCGTGCTCGGAACTCAGCGGCGTGGAGAGTGTTTTCTACCTGGGACTGAAAAGTCTCAATCCTATTAAAAGCCCATTCGCGGTGGTCTTCGTTCTTTCTTCCAACTCGCTTGAAGAAAGGAAGCTGCTTCGCGGAGGTCTGGGTCAAAGAGTTGTCAGAAAGCCAGTCGGCACCAAGAGAAGCGTGGTTGGGTGTGACGAGCGCAATCTTGTGCCAAATAGACCCTTGGTATGTCGGGTCTTTGACATAGTCGTGCAGCGCCGCAGAGAGCCCATCATCCTGCTGACGACCGGTTGGGTCTCGCAGCACAAACTTAATGTGAACCCGACCTTCGTGCATTGCACCCTTGGTGATTTGGAAGTCAGTAAGAACTCTCAATTTGCTCTTGATGACATAATCACTAATGTTGTAATCATATTCTCTTTGAGTCTCACGGAAAAGTGACCCAATTCCGATAGGGCTCCGCATAATGTAATCGTGTGCCAACTGAGCGTGGCTATTGTGGTGCTTGACATACCACTGGATGTCCTTCTGGAGCACATCGCACTTGCGGCGAGAATGCCCACGTTCCTGACAATAGCCACAAGTCTGCTGCGACTTCTTTCTGGGGGCAAGGCGCTCCTTGTACTGCTTGATCCAGTATGAATCGGTGGCACCTGCCTCAATCTCGCGATCGTGACGCTTCTTGAGGGCGGCAGTCTTCTTGGGGCAGGTGCGCTGGTTGTGACCAGTCTGATAGCAGTAGCGGCAGCGGGACATAGACTCTCCTCTCTTGTTACTCTTGTAATATAACCCGGTGGCTCAAAAGATCAAGTCACCAGATGTCACGAGTCGAGAACAGGGTTGTAGACGGGATGATCGCCGGGGATGATGGCGATCACCAGCAAGGGGGTCTGACCCTGTGCGTGCTCAAAAGCCAGCCTTTTGTCGTGAGAGCCAGTAAAAGAGAAAGAGTGGTCAAACCCTCCCTCATTATCGACAACAATGGCAGTCCACATCATTTCTTCTCCCTTTTCTTGATCTTGCGAGGTTGTGGGTCGTTTTCCATCTTCTTTTCCTTTTTGGGAAAAAAGATAACAGGTGGGACAGGCAAAACTTTCACTTCTTCACCTTTGTCTTCTTGACCTTTGGCTTAATTTTGAGGTAGCGTTCCTCAACGAGATAAACCTCGGACGCCCCGAAAGGCAACACAAGATAACGCTTAGCGCCCTTTGCCGCAGAGACGATCTTCTCGTCTACTCCAAGGATCACTCCACCGCGAACATTGAAGGAATCACGGATCTCCTTGTGGGGCAAAGACCCAGCACGGGTGCAGATCATCCTGTTTGTTGCGCTGTAACCAGTGAGAAACTTAGAGTTTGGAATGATGTGATCATCTGTGCTGAAACGGGGCTTGCGCTCAATCTCGGCAATGACCTTCTTAGCATACTTGTTGTTGATCATTTTAAGGAACGCGCGTCGTTCTGGCACTTTGCCAGCCAGGACGGGAGTAGCAACATTGCCATAGTAGCCACCACCCTGTGCTTGGTAGTAACTGGAAATCTTGTACCCAAGAGACTTGAATTTGGTTTCGTACTCTTCTTCCCAGTTAGCCAAAGACTGCTGGGCTTCCTGGCTATTTTCCTTGAGAATCTTCAGGCAGACGACCTTCTGGCGATCAGACAGGGTGCGTCCCTTGCCGATCTGCTCTCGGATGGAGTCTGCAAAGCCCTCTGCCCACTGCGAGCAAGTGGGCGTGCCCTTGATCTCTCCAAGGCGCTCATAGAACTGCTGGTCGGTCAGGTCTTGCATTCAATCTCTCCTTCTCTTGTAATGTAACCCGACGATCGCGGGCTGTCAAGTGCTTTCTGAGAGAAGTTTCCAGTACAGCAGTTCCCACCAGTCAGATTGTCCCAAAAAATCGCCGTTGAGATCAAATACCTTAATTTGCGATCCTACAATGTCTATGATGATCCCCGTTTCTTCAGGGCGCTGTTTCCAATGTACCAGATCACCTACTTTCACTAATCACCTCCAGTTCGTCACTATCAGCGTTCCAGACAAACATTCCGATTAGATCAAACACCTCCCAACAATAGTCTGTAGAGATAGAGGGCTTGTGTTCAATGATGATGCCAAAGTTGCCATCAATGCTGTCGAGCACCAAGTCGCCGACTTTCATTCTACTTGCTCAAGATGCTTGAAAAAGGAAACATCCACACAACGCTCTGTTCCATTGACAAGAAAGAAAGCGTTGATAATAGGGGACTTTTTGTCTATGCCCTCTGGTCTTTCCCACTTTGTTAGCAGATAGACTTTACCGTCACTCCAAGGGTTGTGCCATCTCCACCCCGGGGTGAGCCCCGCGACGTATCCGAATGGAGCCTTGTAGCGATAGAGACCGCCGACAGGATGAAGTTTGCTAAATAGAGAATAGCCATTAGCCATTAGTATTCAATCTCCCGACGCACATAAATGTGGTCAAAGCCCCATCCCTTGATCTGCACGTCGTCCAACTCTTCACCGATACAGACCCACCGGTATGCTTCCTGATCCAACTTTTCGTTGATCTTGTTGATCATCTGGTCGAAAGCCCGAACCCAAGGGGAACTCTCATACCACTTGATACTCTCCCAGTGAAACAGGTAGGAACCATAGCCGTCGTAGTCTCCAAGCAACTTTTTGTCAGCGTCGGAAAACAGCAACTCTTTGAGGGCTGGGCTCTTGCCAGCCTCCGCGAGCAGGACAGGCACAGCGTCAGCGGTGCAGGCAAAGATGACATCAGACCGGTAGCCCATCGGCGTTCTCCTTCTTACTCTTGTAATTTAACCCAACGATCACGGATCGTCAAGTCACGATTTGTCACGGGGTTCGATCTCGTGGCTGCGACACCATTCGTGGCGTCCCCAATCTTTGTTGTGACTGAGGGCATAGTGGCGGTTTAGTTTCAACCACGCAACATGATACCAAGAACCTTCAATGGTCTCAGGATGCCTGTGTTCGATAATGATGCCGTGTTGTCCTACAAAAGCAGAGGACTGAATCAAATCACCTACTTTCACTGACTACCTCCCAATTTTCAACAACGGCATTGCAGCGAGTACCCTTGTAAAATCCCGACAACTCAAGGACTTCAAAAACATCCGATTGGCTTGTTGGGCCTACAACAATCGCGAACGATACCCGAATAGCTTTGTCATCATCTGTCTCGGGGTAACGATACCTGACAAGATCACCTACTTTCATCAGGACTTTCCCTTGTGGTTTGCGTTGGCTCGGTTCTCTCCAACCTTGCGGAACTTCAGACCAGACATAACGGTGTTAGAGCCAGACAGGTGACAAGACTTGCCCTTGTTGTGCCCTGTGTTATTCTTCCACGCACGCTGGTAGCGGTCACGATCCTGCTTAGAATCAAACGCAAGGATGGTAAGGTCGCTCATTTTGCCGTTTGCGGACTTAACAGCCAGATAAGGAACAGTTGTCTCCTCGGCACAGTCGGCGCAGTGGTTGCGCTTGCCTCCTGCTCGCTTCTTCTCAGGTGAAAGAAGGTCAAAAGGGTCTTCGCAAACAACGCAATCAATCATCGTGGGCATCGGGGTTCTCCTTCTCCCCATAATGTAGCACGGGGATCGCCTGCTGTCCTGTCACGGAATGTCATCGTCGAGGGGCACGATGTGCTGCCAGATGTTGGCATAAGCCCTCAATTTCTTGCCACGATAATTGACGTAGCGGATGCCCATATAATCTTTCCCAAGATAGACAAGATGATCCATAGGGCGAATCTTTCCATCTGTCTTGAATGCGCCGTGTCCCAAATGAACATCAAGATAGCCGTGGCGGATAAGAACGTGCGTTAGGCGGTCAGAGCGAATCTTGTAAAGTTCTCCGACCATCAATTCTGTTACTCTCATTTTACCACTCAGTTGTCCAACCGGACAAAGTAAAAGTTGTTGCTGCGACACCATCGTCGTCACTATTCTTTTCTTCTTGTTTCACAAACCAAGAGAGAAATTGGAGGTCTTTGGCGATCCGTGCGGCAACCTGTTCGGGGTCGCTGGTGTCGCCAAAAGGAATAACAAATGAAATCTGCTCCATTATGCCTCCAAAATAAAGTCGTATTCCAGATGAGCAACCTTACACGAGCGCTGGATGATTCCGCCGTCTCGGAGGCGCACAAGGTCATAGCAGTCCATCGATCCGTATGCTCTCTTGATGGTCGCCATGATCATCCAGAGGTCACCGAGACAATCTTTCAGCAGGGTGCCGTCGCGATAGAGTTTCATTCGCTCTCCTTACCTCTGTAATGTAGCACGGGGATCGCCAGCGCGCCAGTCACGGAATGTCACAGCTTGATGTATCTGATTCTGACCTTTTTTTGTGATGCCTTCTGATCTATTCTTTCACGCTCACGAGGAGTGAGAGGAACAGACGAGCGAAAGTCGCTGATTACAAGTAGGGTCTTTCCAGGGGGGATCTTATCAAGAAGCGCCCACAAAGCGTAATGGATCTCTGTTCCACCAGCAGGTTTTATGTAATCTAATCTTGTCTTATGAGGCAGGTAGTTTGCTGTGGCTACGAAGACTTTTGCCCCTCTTGGTTTCCAGTAACTTATGGCTCCGATCCATTTATTCCATTTAGGGCCGGACAGAGACCCAGAGCCGTCAATTAGGTAATAATCATAAATAATCTTGGGGGGTGTGATTGGATGCTTGGCTTTTTTCAACACAGCCAAGTCAACTCTACGGGCGTTTATCGTGTGCTTTCCAGTCGCTTCGCCGTTCCAATCTAATTGAACGAGTGCTCCTTTTCGCAACGACAGAAC
>Ga0098054_1000652_pt1 | contig 20147 bp, 22 predicted proteins | sample 16_taG_FD_75048 | JGI IMG/M metagenome (GOLD analysis project Ga0098054, IMG submission 75048) | Marine viral communities from the Subarctic Pacific Ocean - 16_ETSP_OMZ_AT15313 metaG | ecosystem: Environmental > Aquatic > Marine > Oceanic | place: Pacific Ocean | collected 2015-01-18
ATAGTAGTTATTTATTAATTCTGTTAGTTCACACATGAGCATCTCATCGATCTGCTCTTTTGTATAGTGTTCTTTGTATAAGTTATATACTAAAGCCCACGGGTCAAGTCTTTCTCTCATATTACTTTATATTTATGGCCATCTATTATCAATATTACTTCTTTTGTACCATCAGGCGCTACATTAGCAAACTTATTCATGTACTCGTCTGCTCTTTTTTCATGAAAAACAGTATTTTCTATTGCTCTTTCATATTGCCATTGTGGTACAAATTTACCTTGTTGCACGTAGTTCGCGCGCTTTATAAACTCGTTTTTGATTACATACTTCAGCATATACTCGAGTCTATCAATTTCATTTGGTATTAGCTCGCAAGCACGTGTTTTAAATCTTAAAAACTTACCTGTTTTAACGTTTTTACCTTTTTCCTCACACCACTCTTGCTCTGCATAATACTCGTCTGATGGTATTCTCTTGTTGCATTGCCAATTACTATGACAGTCAACACCTTGATTTCTTACGTAACCGCTTGCAAACGAAGCGTACTCAAGGTACTTACCTCTTGCATCTGATAGTATTGGTAATCGCCATACTATAGTACCATTTCTTTCTTGTGTTCTTGAGCTAACATCTTGTATACCAAGTAGTTGCATCTGTTCCCATATTTTTTCGTAGCGTGAGTCGCCGAAGTAGTTTATTGTCTTCATATTATTATTTATATATATTATCCTGCTTGTGTTGTATTTAGTTTGTATTTTAGTCTAAACCGTCACTCGTTCTCGTTGTTATTCCTGCTTGTCTATCAAGCTTCATCATTTCCATCACTGCTTTTGCGTGAGTATTTTTTTCTATTGCACGTTGATCTGCTTCATGACACCATTGTAAGGCGTAATCTAACGCTCGTTCAACACTTGGTTCGTACACTACAGTTCGAGAACCGTGGTGATCAGTTAGTGATACTTTGTAAAAACCATCGTGCGAGTATTGCACATTTATATTATATTTACTTTGCGACATAAGTTAATCCTTTGTAGTTAAACCATTCTGTTATTGCTTCTTTTTCACGTAGTGCTAACACTGGTTCTTTGTCGTGAAAGCCGAAGTTGTTTGGCAAGTCACACACTTCGTATGGTACGTATGTAGTGCCATTGAGTATGATTGCTTTTTTTGAGTTACTGTGAGTTAATTTCATATTTAATTTTATTATATTATCTTACTTTGTTTGTATTAGTTTTGTAAAATCACAACTATTGCTACGACTACAAAAGTTATCCACCCTATTATTGCTACGTCTAGTAGTATTTCTGCTATCTTATGCATAGTTTACTGATTTAAAAATCCACTCGTAACAAGTCATTCTGTTTTTATGACTAAACACTATTTGCTGGTCATAACTTTTTTGAACTATCCATAGTCCACCTACTTTTCTTATTATCATATCTATCTTTATTTATATATATTATCTTTCTTTATTTGTTTTTGTTTTGTAATATTCGTACAGTGTAATACTTGCACTTAATATCTTTGCGAAGTATAACACTCCGATTGCTACTAACACTTCCATTAGTTTATAATTAACTCATAACCTTCATGGATTTCACTGTCAAGCATAGTATTTGCTCTGTCTAACGCTTCTTCATAAGTTTTGAAGTTACTACTACTACTCGCCCAATATTCTTGTGTTTGAGTTTGTCTTTCACACGAGTAATGATTATCACCGTGTCTTGTTACTACTATTGCTTTTACTTCTTTTAGTGGTTTTACTCTTGGTAAATTAAACCACAAGTGTTTTAATTGTTCTCTCGTCATATTACTTTTTTCTATTAGTTTTTATTTGTTTTTCTTTTATTAGTTTAATTAAAAACGGTGTCATTTTCATTGCTTTACTCATATTATTTATTTTAGTTGTAGCGTGAGAATCGAACTCACAAGAACCATTACTACATTGTCATTCGTGTTATTTAGAGACGCTAAATGTTACTCAACTACGTCTATGATTATGCAAATTACTATTGCTGTTATTATATATGGTAACACTATACTACTCGCAGATTTCTCTTGCTACTAGTGGAACATTGTTACTTGCAGTATAACTTTTGTACTTAATGAAACACGCCATATTTTCTAGTTTATCTTTCATTACTTCATATACTTTGTCGTGTGAGTACTTTGCAGTTTTGCCATTTTTGAAGTTGACAGTTATAATTGCATTTTTACCTATTAGTGATTTTCTTATTACAAATCTTTTTGATTCTATTTTCATATTATATTTATTTATTTATTTTCTATTTATATTATCTGAGTTGTCGTGTATTTGTTTTGTAAAAGTATTACTATTATTTGAGTGATAATTTTAGTTGATATTTATTGCGCGACTTCTCTGAGTTTGTGAATTATATTTCGTTAATTATATTCTTTTTACATTAATATTATCTTTATTGCATTGTATTTGTCTTGTAAATATAATATATTGTGTGTATGACAGTATGACATGACAATATGACACTGACATAATGACATGACATGTTGACATAGTTATAAAAAAAATAAGTAAAATGCAAAAAATTTGAAAACAAATATATAAACGAGGGGGCGGTGGGCTAAACGTAAACAACTTCGGTTTACAAAGAAAAAGCGGGAGAGTAGGGGCTATGCAAACTCCCACATTTTATAATATTTTTTTTGTGGACATTAGGTAGTTATAGTATACTAGTAATAGGCTTGTGTCCACTTTTTAAATAATTGCTTTACTATGTAATTATAAGTGTATGGCAAAACAAAAACTCTCTATAAAAGCAAGGGCTAAAAAAAAGCTTCGTGATCTTAAGGCTGCGAAGACTCCAGCTCGTCGTGCAAAAAAGGCTGAAAACCAGCGTAAGCGTAGAGCAGCTAAAAAAGCTGGCAAAAACGTTAAAGGTAAAGATTTTGACCATAAAGACAGAAAATTTAAATCCGTTAAAGCTAATAGAGGTAATGACGGTAAAGGAACAAGGCGAGAAGGTAAAAAGAAATATAAAACCTGCTCGTGTAAGAAATAGGGAAAGACCCTATACCAAGTCAATATTAACCAAAAACAAACCAAAATGACTTATTTATACTACAAGACCAGTACATATAATACTGGCAACCAAAAACCAAATGAAGAAACTATTAAAGAGTGGGAACACTTAGCTAAGAAATCCAATTGGAGGATAACTCAGCTGTTAAATGGCTTTTTTCAAACTGAATGTAAGCATGTAAAAAATGATACATGGCAAGATATTACACGAAGAGAGACTATAGAAGGTGCTGAAGCTGCTATTGATGGCAGTATTAAGCATTTCGAGCAAAAGCTAGAGCTTTCTAAAGGTCCTAAAGTTGTAAAAACATTCAAATAAACTATCAAATCAATTAAATTAAATTAAATGGAATATAATAATCCCAGCGAGATCGTCAAAAACTTAAATTTTGGCGACGATGCTAAGAATAAAGTAATAATGGGTGTAGAAAAACTGTCAAAGGCAGTAAAATCTACTCTAGGAGCATCTGGAAAGTGTGTAATATACGAAGATGCTAGAGGCAACCCGGTCATAACAAAAGACGGAGTAACAGTAGCGGAATCTGTTGTCTTATTTGACCCGGTTGAAAATATGGGTGCTACACTCGTTAAAGAAGCAGCTAGGAATACAGTGCGAGAAGCAGGTGACGGTACTACAACAGCTACCGTCCTTGCTGAAGCATTGCTAAAAGAGGTTAACAAACCTGATTACAGTCATATGTCTACAAGAGATGTAAAAGACGGTATATCTAGCGCTCTTAAAAAAGTAAACAAGTATTTAGATGATACAGCTATAGAAGTAAAAGGTAGCATGTTAGACAATGTTGCATCAATAAGCTGTAACAATGATAAAGATCTTGGTAAAATAATATCAGAAGCATACACTAAAGTAGGTAAAGATGGTGTTGTATTTATGGAAGAGTCTGAAACAGAAGAAACATATGTTGATGTTGTAGAGGGTATACAGCTAGATAATGGGCTAACGTCACCCCACTTTATAACAAATCAAGATAAACAAAAAGCAGAGCTTGAAAATCCTTATGTATTAATAGTATCATCTGAAATACCTACTGTTAGAAAAATACAAAGCATATTAGAGCACGTTATTAAAAAAGGCAGGGCGTTACTTATAGTGGCACCAGTATCGCAGCAAGTTAAATCCGCTTTATTGATGAACAAAGTTAAAGGTAATATAAAAGTTAATATAATTGACTTACCAGGCTTTGGTCCTACTAAAAGAGACACAACTCAAGATTTAGCTATAGCAACCGGAGCTACTGTTGTAAATGAAGAACTAGGTGATGACTTAGACCTTATAAGCGTAGAACATTTAGGCGAAGTTGAAAGAAGTGTAACAGATTCTAAAACTACAGTTATAACCACCGACTCTGATCCACAACAGCTTGACAAAAGAATAAAATCTATTAAAAAGTTAATAGATAAAGAAAAAAATGGATTTATAGCTGAAAAACTACAAAAAAGAATAGCTATGCTAAAAGGTAGTGTAGGTATAATAAAAGTAGGAGCTGACACTAAAATAGAGCTTAAAGAAAAGAAAGACAGAGTTGAAGATGCTATTTATGCTACAAAGGCAGCTTTAAAAGAAGGTATTGTATCAGGTGGTGGTGTTGCATTACTAAACGCTGCGCAAGAGTTGTTTGGTAATAAAAATGAAGAAATACTACTAAATGCTATTAGATCTCCATTTCATACTATATTAAACAATGGTGGTATTAACATAATGCAAGAAGCTGTTGATAACCCAGGTTTTGGAGTTAACGTTATAGATGGTAAAAGAACTAACATGATTAAAAACGGTATTGTTGATCCTGTTCTTGTTACCAAGTCAGCACTTAAAAATGCAGTAAGTGTTGTATCAACAATTATATCTGCAGATTGTGTAATTTCAAACATGAGAGGCGATGAAAGCAATTAATCATTATATAGTAATAGAGAAAATTAAAGAAAAGCCTATAGAAGTTGCTGGTCTTGTTATAACAGAGCAAAACGACAAAGAAACAAGGTATTGCAGGGCAAAAGCTATATCAGTAGGTAATTTAGCTGAAGGAGTTAGCGAAGGAGATACTATTCAATATGACAAACATGCTGGCTTTGGAATTAGTGTAAAAAACACCCTTTACTATGTAATATCTATAAGAGATGTTGTTATTATAGAATGAGATTAACATCAAGTGATTTAAGAGATATGAATTTGTTTAAGTATTACAGGCTTACTAGAAAGTGGGCTTGTAAAACTTACGACATATTAGACGCAGACTTAGAATTATTATTTTATCTAGATTGTGAAGGAAGATTCACACGCAAAGATTTCATGGATGGAGTATATACATTTTCTTGGGATAAGGCAAGATGGGACAGGCTTAGACAAGACGGTTGGATAGATGTATGGAGACATAGAAATCGCACTACTATTAAATATAGTGTATACAAGACATCGTACCGATGCAAACAATTAATAAACAGAATATACAGAATACTATTAGGTGAGGAAGATATGCCTACGTCAGAAAGAAGCGTGTTCTATAATAATAAATCATATACAGATAAAGTTTACAACAAGGCTATTGATGATATGATTAAAGACAAAAACAGATAATAAAATGCCATACGGAAAAAAGAAAAAATGCAAAAGAGGTTGTAAATGTAAAAAGTGCAAGAAAAGATGATAAATAAAATATTATCTGCAGGAGCAGCTAACCTTGTTAAAAGTGTAGGGGGTGTTTTAGATAACTTAACCACTACTAAAGAAGAAAAGCTAGAAGCAGAAAGAAAAATTAACGAAATGATTATGGGTTACGAGGCTGAGATGCAAAAGCAAGTGACTGAAAGATGGAAGATGGATATGAACTCTGACTCATGGTTAAGTAAAAACATAAGACCACTAGTATTAGTATTTTTAGTTACAGCAACAGTGTTATTGATATTTATCGATGCTGGTGTTATAAGTTTTAAAGTGCAAGACAAATGGACAGACTTACTACAACTAGTATTAATAACAGTAATCGGTGCTTACTTCGGTGGACGATCATTAGAAAAAGTAAAAAAATAAATGGCTAGAATAAGTTCTTACGGCGTAGACTCTACTCCACTTAATTCTGATAAAATGCTAGGTACCAATCCTGATGGTACCGTAAAGAACTTCACTATAGGTGATATAGCCAAACACTACTCTTATACTAATGCTATAGGTATAACCGGTCAAATAACATATGTATTTCTAAATACTGCAGACTGGAGCCCATCAACTGCTGGTAGTATGCATATTGCTTTATCAGGCACAACCAAAGCATTTAGCACAGTTACAACAATAAAGCTCAGCAAGTTTCAATATAGCGGTATAAATAGCTTAGCAAACTTCTACGCTGAGTTTGCAAACAAAGATATACTTATAGCTGATATAGAAAACCAAAATAACTATGGTGTTTATACATGTACAGCTATAACTCAAGACTCTACTAATACAGACTTTTATGATTTAACCTTAACATATAGAAGTGGTAATGGTAATTTAGTAAACGATTATAATTATACAGTAGTCCTTTTCGCTGGAGCCCAAGACAAGGATTTTACTTTCACACAATCAAACGGCTCCGCGACGTGGACAATTGCTCATAACCTTAATAAATTTCCATCAGTAATGATAAAGTTATCATCTGGTGTTGAGGGTATTGCTGATGTCACACATCAAGATAAAAATAACTTAACAATAAGCTTCCGGGTTGCAGAATCTGGCACAGCGCACTTAAACTAACAATTAAAACAAAAAACAATGCCTAAATTTTTAAACGTTCTAAATATGAGCGAAAACGAAATACAAAATTTCGTTGTTCATAATACAAGTACTGGTATAGCTAAGGCTGGGGCCCTGATACTAGACGGAACACTTTTAAAGTACCACAACGGTACTAGTTACATAACCCTTGGAGATAGCGATATAGCAACATCATCAGCTGCCGGTGTAGTAGAGCTATTCTCTGACACAACACAAACTGTTGCTGCTAACTCAGTAACCGCAACAGCTAGTAGAACTTACGGTGTACAGCTAAACAGTGATGACCAAATGGTTGTTAACGTACCTTGGGAAGATACTACAATAGCTAACACAAACACATTCAGAACAGTATCGGTAGATACTAATGGTAATGGATCAGTTAATGACACTTTAGACGCTACAGAAACTTTAGTTCTTAAAAAAGGTTCTAATATTACTTTAGCAGAATCTGCTGGTGTAATAACAATATCTTCTACTGATACTAACACTCAACTTAACAATGCTGGTGTTATTGGTAAGGTACTAACTGGACTAAATACAGGGTCAGGTGGAGCAGTTGCTGCTGCCGATACTATACTAGCAGCATTTGGTAAACTGGAAAACAGAGTAGCATTAAACGACGCTAAAGTAACTAACTCACAGGTGAGTACTGATGTAACTTTAGGAACTTCATCACACGATTACTTATCAATATCTGGTCAAGCGATAACTTTAGCCGCTATTGATCTTACAACTGATGTAACTGGTGACTTACCAATATCTGAAGGTGGTACTGGTCAATCAACTGCTGCCGCTGCTGCAAATGCTTTACTTAACACATCACAAGGTGGTGCACTTACTATTGGTGATAGTTCAGATACAATTACAATTGCTGGTGACTTAACAGTAGAAGGATCTCAGACAATAATTGATTCAACTACTGTAGCAACTGGTGATAACATGCTTGAGCTTGCTAAAGATAATACAGGTAACGCTACAGACTTTGGTTGGTATGGTAAGTTTGTAGACTCTGGTACTAAATATGCTGGTATGAACTGGGACGCTTCTGCAACTAAGTTTGTTCTTGGTTATGGAGACGATGCTCCAGCTGGTACAATTGCTTGGGACACGGCTGGTCATCTTGAAGTTGGAAAACTAACAACAACTGACTTAGTAATAGGTGGTCATACTATTAGTGATGTAGATATAACTTCTGAAGATTCAGGTGCAGACGATCACTTAATGACAGCTGCAGCTATTGTAGCATTAATAGCTGATAATGAAAATAGTTTTTCAACTGCATCAGGTGTAGAAGACAACGCTGATGTCACAGATGCTACTAATGTTGCTGCTGCAGGAGCTATAATGGACGGTGATTTTACATCAAATGGTTTGATGAAAAGAACAGCCAATGGTTCTTATACTGTAGACACAAACACATACTCAACAGCAACTGGCGTAGCAAATAATGCAGATGTAACACCTTCTTGGGTTCCTTCATCTAATCCTAACTATTTAACATCAGTAACAACTATATCAGGTAATGCTGGTTCAGCTACAGTTTTAGCAGATGGTGCAGTTGGTGGTGTTAAAGTATTTCACTTAGATAATGCTGATGGAGATGTAGTTGCAGATCAAGGAGGTTCAGATTCAACTATATTTACAATAACACACGGTATGGGTGCTGGTAGATTTTACAAAGTTGAAGTTGTAGAAGATAGTGGTAATTACGATACTGTTTACGCAGATGTTCAAAGACCATCAGATACAACTATCAAAATTACTTTTGGAGCAGCTGTAGCAAATGGAGCTTACAGAGCTATGGTACAAAGAATGGAGTAGTGTGTATAGCAAAAATTAAATAAAATTAAATGATAATAAAAATCGAGTACGATAAAACAACTAATGCATTAAACTTAACGAAAGACGAAGAGATAGTTGCTGTTATCAATAACAATACTGTTGTTGATAATAGTGACACTCTGTCTTTTGAAATAGCACTAGATGTTTCTCAATACCAAGAACAATTCAACGAAATAATAGATGGCAACGATAACTAGTACACAAACAGGTAATTGGCATACTGGATCAACTTGGGTTGGTGGGTCAGTGTCTGTTGCTGATGATTTAGTTGTTATTGCTCATGGTCACAGGGTTACTGTTAGCACAAACATACAATCTGCTAAAACAGGTGATGTTACTATTGATGGTAACTTACATTTTGCTAATGGTGGTAAAATGCATCTAGACGGTCGTATGACTGTTAAAAACACTAGTAATAGCAATAACACCGCTGGAGAGTTTGTTGAAGGCACTACGACATCAGGTTCACTACTTAGTATGGTTGGTGGTACTGAAATAAAAATATCAGGAGATAATTCAGCTCAGCACGGTATACAGATTGACAGTAGAAAATGGTGTGGCGTTCAAATAGACGGTAGTGAGCCAACATTAATAACAACAGTTAACGGTAATCACGACCCAGACTCTTCATATATATCTGTAGCAGACGCATCAAACTTTGCTATTAACGATAGAATATCACTTTATAAAAGAGAAGAAGATTTTACTATTGCAAACGACGAGTGTTTTCACATTCACGATGTTGACACTACAAACGATAGAATATACTTTAGACAATGGGTTTGCCCTGAAGCCACAATACAATCAGTTAGTGGATCTACTATAACAGTTGATGATGCTAGTGTTTTTAGAGTTAATTATTTGTTAATATTTGGAACTGGTGATAATAGAAATTTAAAGCGTGTTACAGCTATAAACGGTAATGTTATAACCTTTAGCAACTCTGTAGATAACAGTCCTTCTCTAACTGGTGTTAAAGTATATCAAACAGGTACAGAAAAACACCATATATCAGGAAAATTTTGTAGAAGAATAGCTAGTGCAATAGCGACAGAATATGTAGGTGGTGCTGGTGTTAGAACTATTACACTTAACGACGTAACTGATTTTTCAGCTGGTGATACAGTTTATATACATATTAGTTTTTCTAAAGGCGGTGGTAATCTTAATAATTACTATTATACGGCTAGCGGGTTTGGAGCCACTGGTTTAGGTGGTAACGAAGGCGTATGGAGACTTAAAGCTATATACAAAATATCAAGTGTTGATGCTAGTGCTAAAACAATAACTGTTGATAGAGATATACTTTTTAACGGGCAAGTTGGTGGACCTGTTGTGAATATGACAAGAGATGTTGTTATTAAAGCTTGTGATACTAGTGGTAATGATATAGCTGATGGAGATCAAGATACTGCAAGAGTGTTTTTTAATGTTAAATACTGGACAGCAACTAGCTGGAGTGATGCCGCAACAAGAAGAGTTAAGATAAAATACGTAGAGTTTGTAAATTTAGGATATAACACTAACGATAGTACAAATTTTAGATCAGGAGTAAATATAGCTGGTTATAACGGTAGATTTGACAAGACTTTGACTGGTAGTGCGGCTGATGAAACAACAATACACAACAGTAATGGTTATAGCCAAACGGGCGAAAACTATATTGACGGTTGTAGTTATACGGCATACAACCTAGTTAGCAATGATAATAGAGATGGTGATAGTTATCCTAGTATTACTATAAGACATCCGTATGGTATGGTTACTAGAAACCTTATTACAGTAGGTACTGGTAGAGGAACTTGGCATTGGAGTACTCAATATTACAATAAGTCTCATGGCCACATTAACGCTCACGGAAACCACAACTGTATGGAAGTAGATGCTGGTTATGAAAGGCCTTGTGAATATTCCTACTGCGAAGGTTATGGTGCTGAAGATTATGGGTATTTGTTTTATAATATAGGTAGACAAAACGACGCCGGTAAAGTAATGCACATGAGAGCTGAAAACCAGCGTAGTTATGCTTTTTATTTAGGAGGTACAACAATATACCCGAATTATAGAAGATTTTTTGCAAATAGATATGGTCAAGCCTTGTATGTAGCTGACAGTACTAGTAATGTTACAGTACAAGACTCTAAAATATATCCTAATGCTTGGGATGCTACATCTAGTATATATGGTACTGGCACTGGAGTAAGATACCCAAACAGTTTTCAAAACCACGGTAGCGGACACAACGGGTTATATATAGGTGGTACTGGTTGGAAAGGTATTGCTTGTTTTACTGAGCACGGTTTTAGAGAAGAAGAAAAAGTAACAGTATATTACAACTTAACAAGGCTTCAGGGTTTAAGAAAAAAAGCTCGCGATATATGGGGTTCTCACTGGAGTGGCAATCCATTAGCAACAGGTATAATTCAAATTCCTGCAAACTGTACTGTTAAAATAAAATCTGTAATTAGAATTAATGAAACAGAGTGGGACGGAACAGGTAGGGGCGTTGATGATTCTTCACCACCTTATTTAATAGCAACTAATGCTCACAACATGCTTTACGGTGGTAATGCGTACGATATAAACTCTCAAGGCCACAGATTTGGACATGATGAGCTAGATTTAAATGACAGTGATGAAACTGCAGATTTAAAAAACAGTACACAAGCTGTAGGAAAGCTAGAAGGCGGATTTATAGAAAGTACACAACACACTCAAGCGGCTATTGGAGCTTTTGAAACAAAAATATTAACAATACAACCTCAGTATAGAAGTTATTTTTTAAGGTTTGGTTATTACTTTCAAGACCACGATTTAATTCATGAAGGCTTTGAAGCAGAAGAAATACACTTAGCTATGTCTAAAGCACCACCACACGGTATACAAATGTGGCCACATAACTTTGCGAAAGTAACAGTAAGACCGTCGGCAGATTACGCATCAGGTAGAAAACGAATATCAGGAAGATTATAAAATATAAATATGGCGAAATTTTTAAGCAACATAAATTTAGAAACAGCAAATGATATACAGTTTAAAACAACTGCAGGTGCTAATGCTGGTAAAATATCACAAACAGGCGATGATTTAGTTATAAGTAATGCTGTTGGAGATATATTGCTAGGTAATGGTAGTGATGATGTATATATTGGAGATGGAACAAACGCTGTAGATATAAGGTTTGAACAAAACATGGCTATTTTTGCTGATTCTAGCTCGACAAGAACTTTAACGTTAGGTGGTAGTAATACAAATTTAGTTTTAGAAACACCAACTATTAATGGTTCTGTAACTTTACCTGCTACAACTATAAATAGTAAAATGACATTTGGCACAAACGCTGGTTATATACTATTTGACTACGAGCCAACAACAGCTAGTGGAGAATACTCATCAGAAGTGCCTTTGCTAAGAGTTGATAGGTCTGGTACTGAGTTAACAATACTTTCTAGGGTAAGTAATAATGGTGGTGTTATTTTAGGTAATGATGATGGAGTTGCAATTTTAGCTGGTGATGTTAAAAGTACAATATATAACAACTTAAACCTTTCAGCTGAAGAAGTAGTATTTGCTGCAGAAGGTGGTTGGCGTTCTTATAGTTTTCCTAGTAACACAACTGATTGGTCAAATAGAAATGAGTTTAGATTTTATGGCGCAGATTCAACAGCGGCAAACAATGGGTTGTATATTGGTGACGGTGGTAGTACACAATTTATAGATTTAAGTAGAAATTTAACTGTTAACAATATAACTGCTGCAGGCAATATAAACAATATAAATGAAAAAGTTGGTACCAATGTGTATATTAGAAATTACGAATTATCTACCGGTGATGCTGGTGGTAGTTTTTTAATTGGTAAGATAGAACACAGTTCTAGCACTGATGGTGCAATTTCAGCAACAGTACATTTTGCGTATGATTACGGTACTACAACTAACAATTGCACATTACATTTTAACTTTGCTCAAAGAACTGGCACGGCAAGAGGAACTTGGTGGTATGAAGCAGACGATCAAGAAATTGCAATTGACAGAGTACACGCAAGACTTATTGACGATGGCTCTGGAAATATGTACGTATGGATAACTTGTCTTGATTATTCAGTAGCATACGTTGAAGTTAGACATAGGTTTTCATCAAATTTCCCTGCCTCAGGTACTTTAACAGCTGCATCAATAACTAGTGGAACAACTCTTTTTGATACCGCAAATGATCCGACGGCAGAAATGCACATAGGTACATTGTACGCTCATGGAAGTATTATTAAAAACGGAGGTTCATCAGGTGATTTTTTAAAAGCTGATGGCTCAACTGATTCAAACACGTACTCAACAGCGACAGGTGTAGCTGATAACGCAGACGTTACACCATCATGGGTACCAGCAAATGATCCAAGTTATTTAACATCTCAAACCTCTCATTCTGACGTATTAGTAGACGGTGATTTTACCGGGCAAGGATTTATGAAAAGGGGCTCAAGCGCTGGATCTTACTCTATTGATACCAATACGTATTCTACAGCAACTGGTGTTGCAAACAATGCTGATGTCACACCGTCATGGGTACCGGCAAATGATCCAAATTATTTGACAAGTGAAACATCACATTCTGACGTATTAGTTGACGGCGACTTTAGCAGTGCAGGTTTTATGAAAACAGATGGTAGTGGTAATTACTCTATAGATACTAATACATATATAACGTCACAAAGAGCTATATCTAGCACACCAACTGATGGAGCAACTACTACAGCTATATCTTCTGACTGGGCTTTTGATAATGTTAAAACAGCGGTTCCAAGTGGCGCTGTATTTACAGACACAGTTAACACTTTATCTATAGGTACTGGCGCTAATGATGCAATGGCTGGTAATACTTCTATACCTACAGACTTTGTATCAAAAGCAAGTGGTGGTACTTTCAGTGGGGATGTTGCCGGTAATAACAACATGTTATCTTCGTTTTTCTTACCGCAAAACCCAGAAGGTAGTCATGTTAAAGCACCTTGGTTTTTTAACGACATGGCTTATTCAAGATTAAGAGGAGCTACTATATCAGTAACTGTTAACGGAGGTTCTGCTCCAGGAAACACTGAAATTGATGCAATGTTTGATGCTGCAACTGGATTTTGGAACATGTCAACATCTGGCGTTACCTCTGTAGTTATAGAGATGACTAACCCTCCAAAAACAATGTATCACGGTGCTCACTATGGGGTAACGTTTGGAAATTCTCACTGGAGAGCTAAAAATGTTGATATTGATACTTATTACAGCAGTGCATACCAAGAGGTTGTAAGTATAACTGGAAACACTAAAGAGTTTATATACGGAACTAAAAACTCTAGCGGTAACGCAGTGTCAAAAATAAAGTGGACATTTAGTGACTTTAATACAACATCTATGCGTATTGTGTCGTTATTTGCATACAATTACAATGCAACTGGTATGCCGTCGTTATACTTAGCTAAAGATGGTGGTGAGATGTTTGGTGCTATAGATATGAATAGCAATAAAATTACAGAATTAGCAACCCCAACAAACAGCTCAGATGCTGCGACAAAAAGTTATGTAGATAATGCTGTTATTTCTGACACTAACACTACATATAGTATATCGTGTGTAGATGGTGCTAATACCGATGAAGAAATAATTAGATTAACAGATTCTGGTAGTGGTACTGATGATGTTGTATTAGAGGCTGGCACTGGTTTAAGTATTGCTAGAAGTTCAGATAAAATAACTTTTACTAACACAATATCAGCAGAAACATACACTCAGCACGAAGATATAACGGCTGCATCTTCAAACTTAAACAACTCAGGTAGAACTTACATACAAGATATAACATTAGATGATAACGGTCACGTCACTGGAGTAGCTACAGCAACAGAAACAGTAACTAACACTGACACTAACAAGTTTTTAAGTAGTATAACAAAACCGGCAAATTCAAATGCCCTTCAGTTTGGAGTTACTAACGGTAGTACCGTATCATTTACATTTGGCTCAAATGCTTATAATAGCACAACAATACCTACTGGTAACGCTGCTATAGACTGGTCAGTAAGTGGTGAAGAAGCTGTGATACATAGTAGCTATTATACAGACACTGTTTATACACATCCAAGTTATTCAACAACAAACACAGGCTCTTTAACTGGTGCAAATGTTGTAAGTCAAATAAGTACAAACTCAACTGGTCACGTTACTGCTCTAGCTACTAGAACGCTTAGTTTAAGTGATTTAGGTTTTTCTGGTAACTCTGCGGCAAATTGTGTTTTAAATGCTTCTCAAACACTAACAAATAAAACTATAGACGCTGATAACAATACTATTTCTGATTTAGTAGTTTCAAACTTTAAATCGTCAGCTGTAGTAATAGAATCAGAAGGAATTAGTAGTAATGATAATGATACTACAATACCTACATCAGCTGCAGTAAAAGACTATGTAGACAACAACTCAAGCTCTGCCAACTATTATCTTGATGGTATATCAAAGTCTAGTAACACATTAACTTTCTCTGTAAACGGTGCTACTGATCAAACATATACGTTTGGATCAAATGCCTTTACTAGCACGGCAATACCTAGTATATCAGGATTAGCAACAGAAACTTATGTAGACACAGCTGAAGCTGATGCGATAAGTGCTGCTGCAACTGCTGCGGCCGGCTTGTACGTACCTGATACAGGCACAACAACTATAGGTGGTACAAAAACCTTTACAGGTTCTCTTATATTAGACGACGGTGTAGGTTCATCTCCTACTATGAGGTTTATGAATGCAGATGATGACGAGGTTAGTATATTCTGTAACCCTACTGGTAAAATGAAATTCCAACAAAAGCTTGTTGGTACTAGTAATGTAGTTCGAGCAACTCTTGATGAAAATGGACTTCACGTTGACAATGGATTAAAAGTGGGTACTGGTGCAACTATTACTACAATAGAAGATAACGATAGTTTAGGTACATCTGACACTAAATTAGCTACGCAAGGTAACATTAAAGCTTATGTTGATAATGCAGTGTCAAGTGCTGGTGGTGGTACAATGTCTAATTTTACTGTTCGTGATGATGGTGGTAACGATCATCAAATAGATCAAGGTGAGTATATTCAATTTGATGGTGTTAACTGTACTTTTAACAGAACAACAAACCCAGCCACTAACAACTCCAGCACACCGTTAGTAATGACAGTTGAAGTGCCTAAAGGTAAAGATGAAAACGACTTTTTAATATGTGGTAACGATGTTGCTGATGATGACTTTATAAGAATCAACGGAAGTGTTGTTGAAGGAAGGTCTGCATCTCAAGTGCTATCTGATATTGGCGCGCAAGCAGCTGGTAGTTATTTAACAAGTGAAACTTCTCACGCTGATGTAGTTGTAGATGGTGATTTTACCTCAGAAGGTTTAATAAAAAGAGGTAGTAGTGCTGGTAGTTATTCTATTGTTGCGGATGATAGCTCAAACTGGAACACTGCTTATGGTTGGGGTGATCACGGTAGCGCTGGTTATTTAACATCTGTAGCAACAAGTAATATAGGCGCCAACGCAGTTACTCTAGCTAAAATTAAAGACTTAGCCAAAGGTAGAATTATAGTTGGTAACAGTAGCAACGAAACATCAGAACTACCAGTAGGTACTGTCGGGCATGTTTTAACAGTGCAAAGTGGTAGCACATTAGGTTGGAGCGCGGCTTCTGGTGGTAGTAGTTACAGTTTACCTACATCCTCAACATCAACTCTAGGTGGTGTAAAGCTAGGTAGTGATACAGAGTTAACACAAACTTACAATGCTGGAGGTGCAGGTACAAGTAATAGAGTATATCCAGTTCAGTTAAACTCATCTAATCAAATGGGTGTTAATGTGCCTTGGTCAAATAGTGAAAGAGGCGCGGGTGCTATGCTAGATGTAGATGGTAGTGGAGATTTAGAAGTTGATTTAACAGAAGCTACCTCAGCAACAATAGTAGCTGATGATGAATTAATATTTTTAGACGCTGACGGTGGAAAAGGTCATAGAGGAGGTGTTGGTGATTTAGCTGCAGCGCTAACAGACACTACAGGTGGTTTAACAACTTCATCTGGTATTATTAAAGTCAATACTGGTGCTGGAATATCAATTGACTCTAACAAAGTTAAAGTTCTTTTAAATCCAACAAACACCGGTTTACAACTTGATCAAACAGCCGGTTTGAGTGTTAAAGTTGCTACAAATGGTGGAATAGCTGTTGACGCGGCAGATGCATTAACACTAAATGGCGATATAACAGCTATTGATACATTGTATAATGCGGCTTTACATGTTGGTTATGGATCTAGTGATATGCATTTAGATTTTTCACCTGGAACTGGAAGTGGTAGCGTAAAAATGTTTGATGGAACCAATGAAAGATTTAGATTTCAATATGAAGGAACTTTTCACGCTGCCGGTGATGTAAAGGCATACTCAACCACGATAACCTCAGACAGAAAGCTTAAGAAAAATATTAGAACTTTAGATCAATATGGTTTAAAAGAAGTTTTAAAGTTAAAACCAGTTATGTATGACTGGAAAGATGAACTAAGAGGTAATAACAATATAGGTTTTATAGCTCAAGACGTTCAAGAAGTAATACCAGAATTAGTTGGTGAATCAGTTTTGCTTAACGGTGAGGAAGGAGAAACAAAACTAGGGGTTGAATACAACAAAATGATAGCTGTATTAACAAACGCTATACAAGAACAACAAAAACAAATTGAAGAACTAAAAAAATTAGTAAATGGCAATACCAACTGATGGCACTAATGGACTTAGTCTATATGGGCTAAAGGAAGAGCTTGAAAACAATGCTTACGTAGCTGTTATTCCTGAAACATATAACACTGAAATTAGCTTTCTTACATTGGCTTTAGAAAATGATATAAATCAAAACTCTACTACAAGGCCTAATACTGACAGCTGGGACAACGGTGTTTATGAAGAAGGTGCTGAAATAAAAATGTCTGATTATTTTGGTTACGACCATGATGCTACAGTAGCATTTGTAAATGATAAAGCAGTTTCAAAAACATTAACAACTTCCGCTACCCATAGTATTAACTTTGTTGACACTGATGACACGTTTAATTTTACTGGTACTACAGCGTATACAATATCATTTTGGGTTAAAGCAGGTTGGAGTAGTAGTTTAAACACTAACATACATATGTTAATTGGTCAAAAAGAATTTGCTTCATATCAGTTGTCAGATATGATTAAAATTATGTACAACGAAAGTAACAATAGATTACGTATACAATACGGTAATAAAACAACAGCGTCAGACGCTTGGTACAAGCTTGCTGAATGGTTGTTTCACTCAAACTCAGGTGCTTATGCAGCTGGTTATGCTGCAGCTGGTTTAGGTAGTACGTATTGGAGTGCTAGTAATAGAGGTTATGTAAACAGTGATGACTACACTATGATTACTTTTACAAAATCAGGAACAAACGCTGCTAGTGCAATGAAACTATACTGGAATGCTAATGCTGCTGGGGCAGCACCAATACAAACAAACTTTGGTAGTGGTAGTCCAGCAATGAGCACTACTAACAATAGAACTTGGAGTTTAGGGTCTAACGGTGTTTCACAAGGTGAGGTAAAAACTGGTAATAGCTCGGCAACAGTTTATAATGATTTATCAATATTTCAAAAAGAACTAAGTGCCACAGAAGTTACAGAGTTGTATAACAGTGGAACGCCAATGGACGTGACAACTCACAGTGCTGCTAATAAATTAAAAGGATATTGGAAATGGGAAGGTAATGGTAATGCTACAGTTTCTAATGACGACTTTAATATAAATGGTCAATCAGAAATTGTAAATAAATAATATGAATTACTATATATTAACAGAAGAAGTATTTGAAACAATAAACAAGAATAATGTACACTTTATGCGTAAAAGTATAGATCGTACAGAAAGATTAGTTGCTACAACTGATTTAATTAGTGATAGAGTAAGATCTTTTCAAACAATAGAAACATGTTCTAACTACACATTTACAAACCATAGTGATTGGGTTGGTGATAAAACTGGTATAGAAATAGAAGAATTAGAAGAAGGAGGATATATTCCTACAATAGATGACTAGGACAATAGCACCTTAAAACAAAAATAAAGCGTGTAATAATATAAATAACAAAATTAACTTAAATTAAATAAAATGGCAAAAAGAAAAACACCTAAGGTTAAGGACCTTAGACCAACAAGTATAAGCAAGGAACAATTAGATGGTATTCAAGGCTTAATAAAGCAAATGAATAGTATGCAATTAGAGATAGGTAGAATAGAAACTCGTAAGCATATGATAAACCATGAATATACTAAAATTCAAGATTTAATGCGTGAAGAACAAACGGCGTTGAAACAAGAATACGGAGAAGTTAACATTAATATTGAAGATGGTAGTATAACATACCCAGAAGATGTCGAAGTTAATAAGGAAGATTAGTATAGGATCAAACTATAAAAATGATGCCATGCACTATGCCGTTGGGCAAGAAGTGTATGGTGGTCATACTATATGCAACATACTAGAGGAAAAAGATAAGTTTAGTATTTATATTAAAAAAGGTAAAGAAGTTTTACCATGGAAAGATTTTAATAAAAACATGGCTGTGTCTATAGAGTATAATTTAGAATATTAATGAATACTGTATACGATTTTTTAGTGTCACCTAAAAACAACAGTAGATATAATAACGTTAAAAAAGTAGGTGATAAAGAACTTATTGTAAATACAGAAATATTTAACCACCAGCATGTTAATCGCGAGGCAATTGTAAAAGCGGTGCCTTTAGCATTTACAACACCTATAGATATAGGTGACACTGTGTTAGTGCATCATAATATATTTAGACGTTTTCACAACATTAGGGGTGAAGAACAAAATAGTAGATCTTGGTACAAAGATAATGAATATTTTGTTAATTTAGATCAAGTTTATTTATACAAAAAACACGACAAAGAAGTTTATTCTCAACGTTGGCAATGTATGGAAGGTTATTGTTTTGTAAAACCTATAATTAACAAAGATAAATTTAACGTTGAAAAAGAAGAAAATTTAAAAGGAGTTGTTAAGTATACCGATGGTACAGTGCAAGAAAATGAAATAATAGGTTTTCACCCTGATTCAAAGTTTGAGTTCGTAGTAGATGGTGAAAGACTTTACAGAGTTAAATCTAATTATATTACAATTAAATATGGATATAAAGGAAACGAAAAAGAATATAATCCTAGCTGGGCACAGAGCGGTTGAAGAGTTGATCAAAGTTGCTAAAGAAGATATTGTTGATAGCGATGACGATATATCAGCTGATAGATTAAAAAATGCTGCAGCTACTAAAAAACTAGCTATATTTGACGCATTTGAAATACTTAACAGAATACAAGAAGAAGAAAACTTGCTTGAGGGAAAAACACCTGAAGAGAAAAAGGAAAAA
>Ga0098054_1000653_pt1 | contig 20128 bp, 40 predicted proteins | sample 16_taG_FD_75048 | JGI IMG/M metagenome (GOLD analysis project Ga0098054, IMG submission 75048) | Marine viral communities from the Subarctic Pacific Ocean - 16_ETSP_OMZ_AT15313 metaG | ecosystem: Environmental > Aquatic > Marine > Oceanic | place: Pacific Ocean | collected 2015-01-18
CAGGTCAAACAACTTGCAAAGCTGATGGAGGTTCCGACAGGGATGCCCTCTCAGCTTGTCAAGCAGTTAATCAAACTGAACTTGGTGCTTTCTACGCTAAAACAAACGGCGTGTTAAAATTCATGGATCGTAACGACATAGTTAAGAAACATGCTGAGAGTCCAACCGTGTTCGATGATACTGGGGCGAACATTCAATATCAGTCAGTTGATTTCGATATTGATGACACGATTCTCGCTAACGATGTTTCTGTTCAACGATCAGGTGGCACAGCGCAAAATGTTACTGATTCCACTTCTATAAGTGACTTTTTCCAAAGGAATTATAGTCGTACAGGATTGATAATGGATACGGATGCTGATGCTTTGCTTCAAGCTAAAGCGATTCTGAATAATCGTAAAAATCCGAAGCTGAGAATCGGTAGCATAAGCCTTGATGCTTACGGTGATGTTTCAAACAGAGTGATAGCGGCTTTGGATACTGAGATAATGGACCCGATTAAAGTAACAAGAACCCAACCGGGGGGTGGTACGGTTTCTCGTACTCTTTCTGTGCAGGGAATTGAACATACAATAACGCCAAATAATTGGGTTACGACTTTTCAAACAGCGGAGAAGATATTGGATGGCTTCATACTTAACAGTGCCACATCTGGTAAGTTGGGTACGAATGCCTTGAGTTATTAAGGAGTAATAAAATGGCAGGAGCAGGTTACAAGAGTTTCACCACAGGTGATGTGTTGACGGCGAGTGATCTTAACACGTATGGAATTGAGCAGACCATTATGGTTTTTGCGTCAAGTACAGCGAGGGACACAGCGTTATCAAGTGCGAAATCTGAGGGAATGTTTGCGTTCCTTAAAGACTCTGATTCTTTGACTTACTATGACGGTTCATCTTGGACAGTAGTTGATTTAGCTGGTGACATAACTGGTGTCACGGCAGGGACAGCGCTGTCAGGTGGAGGAACGAGCGGAACTGTTACGGTGAACGTGGATGTCAACTCGGCTTCTACAGTAACAGGGACAACTTCTGACTACATGCTCATTTCGGATGTTGATGATTCTAACGCCACGAAAAAGGCGTTGATTTCTGACGTTGTAGCGACAGGTGATATTACTGGTGTGACTGCCGGAACGAACATTTCAGGTGGAGGCACTAGCGGTACTGTCACAGTAAATCTTGCTATTGATGCCGCTGTTGAAGCAGGTTCAGATGGTTCAGGTGTTGACGTTACCTTCCACTCCGCAACTGCTGGCGATTACGCCATGTGGGATGCTTCAGAAGAAAAGCTGATTTTAGAAGGCACAAATGGTGCGACAGTTTTAGACATTACTGATGGCAACGTGGTTATCGGTGACGGAACTCTCACAGTTGGCTCTGATGGAGCAGGCGCAGATGTAACCTTTCATAGCGGTACTGCTGGTGATCTGGTATTGTGGGATGCAAGTGATAAATCTTTAGAGTTTACAGATGCAACGATTAGTCTTAATGGAGCATCAGCAGGCTCTTGGGCTGACGCAAACATAGTTCTTAGCAACACGGTTTTTAATTAAATAAAGGAAAGGCGATATGGCAACATATTCAAAAGAGTTACTATCAGGTGGCACAAACGGTAAAAACATTAAAGTTGCCGCTACAGCTACTGCTGGTACGACTATTCATACCGCTACAAGTGGTACTTCCAACTTGGATGAAATCTGGTTGTATGCTTGCAACACGGATTCAACGGACAGGAAACTGACCATCGAATACGGTGGAGCAACATCACCTGATGAATTAACAGAAATCACGATTACTGCTGAAGCTGGTTGGGTGCTTGTAGTCCCCGGTTTGCTTTTGCAGAACAGTCTCGTTGTTAAAGCATTTGCGGCGGCGGCTAACGTGGTCAACATTAACGGTTTTGTAAATAGAGTAACTGCTTAAAAAGGGTTCTTAATGTTTCGACAAGATAGGACTAACCCTAGTACCGCTGTTTCTACGTGGAAGGCTCGAAAGGATTTGCCGAAGGCTAATCCGTCTACGGCTGTTTCTGCGTGGATGAACGGCGGTTTGGCTGGTGCTGGTGGTTTATCTGAATTACTTGGTGGTGTAAGAACCCAGTATGAGGATTCTGGCACAACGTATCGTGTTCATACTTTCAAAAACAATGGGACTCTTACTGTTACTGGTAGCGGCGAAGTGGAATACATTTTGGTTGCGGCTGGAGGATCAGTTTACAATGGTGGCGGTGGTGCTGGCGGTTACATAACAGGAACTATTGAGTTGACCGAAGGTGATTACTCAATCGTTGTTGGTAGCGGAGTTCGTTATGAGCAAACAGGTGGTGACATCGGTGCAGGTGTAACTCCTAGTCGTGGAAATAATTCTACGGCATTTGGTTTAACTGCTTACGGTGGCGGTGGTGGCGGTTCAGGTGGCGTTACAGCAGATGGTGGTTCGGGTGCTGGAACTATTAATGGTACAACTGCTGGATCTGCTGTTTTATCAGGCGCACAAGGTAACGATGGTGCCACTTCAGTTTCTAGTCACGCTGGTGGCGGTGGTGGTGCTGGTGGTGCAGGTCAGGCAGGCACTTCAAGCAAATCTGGTGACGGTGGAGCGTATGTTACAGCCGCATTTAGTTGGGATGGTGTAACAACCTACTTTGCTGAAGGTGGTGGTGGTTCTTATTCTACTGATACAGGTGGTACAACTGCTCTTTTTATTGGTGGGCCGGGTGCAGGTTATGATGGAGAAACTTCTGATGATGTGCAGGGTTATTCAGCCGCACCTAATTTTGGTGGAGGAGCAGGCGGTAAGGGCAATAATGCGTCAACACAATCTAATAGTTACGGAGCGATTATGACTGAAAGTGGCGGTGGTATCGTGATGGTCAGAGTGGCGGCAGAATAATGGCAGTTCCTATTATCACAGATCAAACAAGTGGTTTTGAGGCTGTTACTTCTCATTTGATGGGCAGTGATGGTCCTGTGCAAACGTGGACTATCAGTTCTGGTACTACTAATACTGCCGCTGATTGGGCTTTGTATCACGAACTGATAATAATTATGACATTGAATATGACAGATTCAGGTGGTTCAACTGGTACGAGCCAAAATGATATGTATATGAAAATCAATGACACTAGTTATGGGAATAGGTGGAAGTATTGGTATTTTTCAAATAATCAGGATTTGGCTGAGGGTTACACTTCTTCTAATAGTCAACCGTTTTTTGACACGAATGGGATTCAATTAAACGCTAGATCAGGAAGCGAGGATAAGCAACCGTTTTGGGCGAGAATACGCATTTCTAATGCGAATAGTAAAGCAATGAAAAACATTCAGTTCAGTTCAGGTAATTTTTATTCTACTGATTCTTCGTCAGCAAATTCGGCTACCAGTTATGTTCCTAATGGTGTTGGACAATGGGGTGGTGCTTCCAGTACGAGCAGTTACGGACTTCAAACAGATTATCAAGCACCTGTGAGTTCAATAAAGTTTCATATGGTTCCAACCAGTTCTTATTTTGCGGACAATTCAAAGATTTTTGTTTACGGCAGACGACAACAGGAGATTTACTAATGGCGGCACCAGTTTATGAACCTATAGCAACCGCAACTGTTCGTTCCAAAGTTGCAAATTTTACTATTTCTAGTATTCCTCAAACTCATTCACATTTGCATATATCTTGCGATTTTGGTATGGCATATAATGAGTACAACACTTCTTATGGTGGGGTTTACCAGTTTCGTTTCAACGGTGATAGTGGTGGTTCAAATTATGGTTGGGTTTCTTGGGGACACCCTATGAATTACAATAGTTACACTCGCTTGATTCAATACGATTTATCTGATGGCGGTTTTGAATGTAGGAGTATGGCTACAGGTGTAAATAAAACGGTTGATGGCAACAAAGTCTCTGTTCCTTGGCAAGGTTACGATCACATAGAGATGACTGTGGCGGATTACACAGAAGCAGTTCATAAAGGTAAAGCGGTTGATCTTTACGCCACTAGCGGAAAAAGTTACTGGAAAGCGGGGTGGAGCAGTATGTATTTTTGTGGAACAAATCAAGGATCTGGTGTGTGGTATGACTCGACTGGTACAGGGAATGTAACTAGCCTTTATTGTGCGGTGGGAAGTGGATATTTCACTCCCGGTTCGACAGTAACAATCTATGGATTGGATGATGACAACTAATGGCTGAAGCAATAGAAGTAGTTAAAAATAGTAGCGGCACTACTGTCGGTAATAGCACTTGGGGAAACGCTCAACCTGCTTCAGTAGAGATTGGTCCTTTCATAGATTATGACCATCTTATGATTGTTGGGCATATGACTTCTAATGATACTGGTGTTAACCAAGTCTATAATTATATGAGAGTAGGAAATACGTCTGGAACATATTCTTCAGAACATCAATTCCAAAGATCCGTTGGCGATTTGAATACATATAACATTAGTGCTGTTTTATCTTACGATTCGGATTTCGCTTGGATGAGTACTCTGTCTACTTCTATGCACACCTTTGGAGAAAAAGGTGGAACTTCTTTCACTTATTGGATTTACAACGCTAAAGGTGGTTTAGATCAATCTGGTAACGCCGCTTATGTAGTAGGTCAAGGTGATGCTCAATGGGTTCCTAGTGCTACAAGTAGTCATTATTGCAATTCTTGGGGGCAGTTTATGGTGGCAGATTCAAGTATCAGTAAAGCAAATAAGTTGTATTTTTACCCTAATAGCACTACTTATGGGGATTATGGTCAATTAACAGTATATGGAATAACAGGAGCAACATGATATGAGTAAACCTCAAAAAATGGTTAATGGTGTGGTCATGGATATGACCGATGAAGAAATCGCTGAACGCGAGGAACAACAAGCAAGATGGGATTCAGATTTCACCAGTGTCAGAAATGAAAGAGACAGTAAATTGTTTCGTAGCGATTGGACTCGTTTAGATGACAATGGTTTGTCTGATGAGAAGAAAGCGGAATGGGCGACATACAGGCAAGCACTCAGAGACTATCCTGCTTCGGCAAGTAAAGTTTCTAAACTTGGTGCATGGCCGTCAGAACCGTCTTAAAAATAATAGTAAGGTAAGAATATGAGTAGAGTAAAAGCAAGCGCTGGGGATTACGGAGTTTACAAGGGTGATGAGGCTTTAACAGTTTCAAGCACCGCTGTGGCTTTAGCTTCTGTTCCAACAGGTGCAGTAAACGCTTTAGTTACTAATGGTGCTGAAGCTATACGAGTCAGGTGGGGGACACCGACTGCTTCAGTTGGACATTATTTGAATCCTCATTCTGTTATTGACCTTTTCAGCAGTATGGAAACAGTTAAGTTCATTCGAGTGGGTAGTTCTGATAGCACTATTCACGTAACTTATTTCGGGTAGGAGAGTCTTATGCCAAGTCGTATTCAGCAAAGGGTTGAACAAGTCCCTACAGGTGACATCACAGGTGTGACAGCAGGGACAGCACTTTCGGGTGGAGGTTCCAGCGGTGCGCTTACAATAAACGTTATTGTAGCTGACGATGATTTGATACTCGCTTCACAAGTGTATGCCTAATGAATCTTCCTACGACTAAAAGCAACATCCAGCTTGACTTACTGCATCCGAAATTTGTAACAAGACTTGAAGCGTTCTTTTCAGATAGTCGTATCAAAGGAAAAGTTAAAGTCAACTCAGGTTGCAGATCGTATGCGACACAAATGGGTTACTACAAAGCATACAAAGCAGGTAAAGGTAACCTTGCGGCTAATCCTGATAGACGTTTCGGTGTTAAAGGTTTAGACGGTCAAGGCATTTGGCGAGGCTCTTGGCACATGGAACAGCTTGACGGATATTGTTACGCTGTCGATTTGGCTCAATGGAGCAAGAAGCTTTCCAAACCTGCTATCAACGACATCGCTACAGAGTATGGGATTGTTCCAACGATTAAAGATAAAGAATGGTGGCATCATCAGCCACGTTCAGGCGTTGACTGGTTTCCTGCTCCAGCATTAACAGGTGAACCGTCAGAGAAAGTAGACGCTCCTGAACCAGTAACAGACTGGGCAGGAATACTCGCCGCTATTGAAATGCAACGCAAAGAAGTAACAGCTTTTCCTTTACGTAAAGGAGCTAAAGGTGGATCGGTTAAAACTGTTCAATCATGTCTCGGAAGATTAGGTTTTGAGTGCGGAATAGCTGACGGTCTGTATGGTCGTAAAACAGCTTGGGCGGTTAAACAATTTCAGAAAAAGCGAGGATTGCGTGTAACTGGTATAGTTGACGGTAATACCTTTAGCGCATTATTCAAGTAAGGAGAAATAATAAAATGCTACTCACCCACAAAAGGGCTGATCGTGTATCAACTATAAGAGTCCAAGAAGCTCTAAGAAATAAAGGTTATGCATCAGGTCACACAGATGGCAGATATGGAATAACAACTATGAAAGCTGTAGTTGCTTTTCAGAATGAGAACAAGCTTGATCCAACAGGTCGAGTTGATGATGAGTTGTTCGCCATGATTGTGGATGGGGCAAAAGCTCCAGCTAAAAAGGCTCCTGCTAAGAAAGCTCCTGCAAAGAAAACAGAAGCTAAGAAAGAACCAGCTAAAAAAGCTCCAGCTAAAAAAGCTCCAGCTAAAAAACCAGCCGCTAAGAAACCTGCGGCTAAGAAAGGTTAACAATGAATTTGAAATTAGATTTAGACCAGCTTAAAGATGTTGCGGAACGTGCCTTAATGACATATGTGCAATCCGTAGTCGGTTTGATTGCCGCTTCGGGAATGACAGACTTGTCAATGTCGAGCGCTAAGACGATTGTCGTTTCAGCGGCTCCTGCGGCTTTATCAATTATTAAAGGCTACTTTGCTTCCGTGTTACCAGTAGGTGACAAGTCAGCTTCAGTTTTGCCTATGGCGAAACCAACAGGTAAAGAATATAAAGCAGAGTAATTAAACTCTTTTTAATAAACCTAATTTAGTTGCGGCTTCAGGGTTGTCGTGTATCCATGTGTGACAGCTTCTGCAAACTGCCATAGTGTTTTCAACATCAAGAATTGAACCACCTCTAGCTCTTGTTAGTGGTTCGTGAATGTCAACTGCTCGCCCATCACATACAAGTTTTTCTGCATTGCTTTTAATAGCACGTTTCTGTGTTTCAGTTAATAAAGATAATAAGTGTCGAGTTATGTGAACACCTGCTTCACACCATTGTCGATACTCTAATTCATTTTTTACAAATTCACGGCGTTGAGTTTGAACACGTTGCCTTTTTTTACTCATTGGGCGTAACGGTGTTTTACGTTTAAGAGGAGTTTTTTGTTTTAAAGGTGTTTTTCGTTTAAGCGGCGTTCTTTTCATTTCTGCAACTCCGTAATTGTTTTATTGAATGTGTTTTTGTAGCTTCTCCACAATGACATAGTATGGCTATGTCTTGTTTGAATCTTTTTTGTCCGTCAGGGATTTTGCTAGTAAAAACAAAGTCGTTACTTAACTCCATTAGCTGTTCCAAACATTATCTAATCCTTTAAGTTTGCCACCTTGTTTTAAAAATTCCACAGCAACAGATAATCTGAAATGGTATTTGTTGGGTGTGTTAGGTGGGTAGCGTTCTTCTAACAATTCTATTGTAGCTTTAAAAGGAAAATCATCCCACTCAGCTTCAAACCATCTTTCAATCCAACTAGAAGAAGGTTCTTCATACACTGGTGCAAGAATTACAGGAACTACATCAATGTCAGTAATGTTAATACTTGTACCTCCGTCAAAAGTAAGTTCTTCAATGGTGTTAGTAGTTGTTGGTGAAGGAGTTGTTGTTGTTGTAACTCTTGTTTCTACCTGATGTGTAGGAGGATGGTCAAGTGGGATAATTGGAATAGCTTGCCAAACGCCTGACATGCCCAACAAACATTGATGCCTCCAGTTTGTATAAACACTAGGTGATTCTCCCCAGAAAGGATCGTTATATTTTAAAGCATTACCTGTTTGATAGTCTATATACCACACTTGTTCTTGTATGGGTCGAGTATCTTCAGGATCGCATGGTGCATACACCATGTCATGTTCTGCATTAGCAGTTTGAGGTTCACAAGCTATCCACATGACACCAGAAATTAATAACCCTATTGCTACCACTGACCATAAATGAATGTAATGTTTCATATTACCGCCTTAAAGCTGTCACATTTATCGCATCTCAACCAATAGTTATAACGCAAAGGTTGCTTCTTTAAATGTTTTTTAGTTTTCAATTCTTTACTTATTTCCTTTTCTTCTGTAACTGTCACAGCATCTTGCCAATTGTGTTCACATTTTCTAACAGGGAAACGCCACCCTGTAGGAACACACCACCTACACAAAGGTGATTGATTAAGACAGCTTGTAGCACATTTCATTTGATGATGCATTATTCCTCCCAACAGGATCTACTCGGATACCAGTGACTACTGCCGCCATGCAAATTGAAATAAATCCAAGCCGCCATGCCTACATTCGCAACAGGATCAAGAATATGAAAACCGTCAAACATTTCGCTTCTCTCAGTTCTTTCAATCCAAAATTTTGGTAAATGCTGAAACCATCCTGAAGCTCCACTAGATTTATTGATTGCTGTTGAATACTTATCTGTCGGTTTAGCACTCGACTCGCAAAAAGCTATTCTTAAAAACAGTTGGCGGTCACTCCATCTAGGAAAAAACCAGTTTACCAATTCTTCTAAAGTGGGTAGTTGTTCAATATAAATCTCAGGATCAATCTCACAAGGTTTATTTATCGGACATTCTTCAAGCTTGCCTTGAGCTTCCAGCCACTTGCCATAACTATTAAGATTAGGTTCTTCTTCAATAACTTTTCTCAAAGGCACTTTCCATACAGGAACAGTTGTCGTAGTTGTTGTAGCTGTAATTACAGCAGGAGCTTGAACTCCATAAATTTGAGTTTCGACTAAATTCAAAGGCTCTTGAATAAGAACTGCATCACTAACAACCGTGCAACAAGTAATCGCAAAAGCTGTAACTATTTTCTCAAACATCATAATTCCATTTACCTTCTTCGCTGTCATATTTAGCAATCGCGCTTCCGTCTGTATCTTTTATTACCATTCCAACAAGGTCAGGATTACTTACGTGAGGTTTAGGTTTCTCAATTACAAGTGTAGCTTCTCTTTCCAAATCCCTAAATTTTTCAATGTGTTCTGCATCTCGTAAAAGTAAATTTAAAGAATTATAAATAGCATTTCTGTCATTTTGACCGCAATAAAAAGGTTCTCGTTTCCACCCAATTACAGCGTCACAAACATCTTCAAAGGAATGGGTTTTAAGTGCTTTTCTTATAACGGATCTACGTTTTTCATCTAATTTTGTTCTTTTTGGGTGTTTTTCAGTTGCTTCTACCCATTTTTCAAATACTTTTTCTACTAAATTTGGTTCTTCTTTTTGGTTATGTTCATTTATTAGGTTAATAGGGGGGACAGTTTCGTCTCCCACAAGGGGTACAGTATTGTCCTCCTCATCGGGGTCAGTTTCGACCCCCTTATTTATTGGCACTAAAAGAGTATAAAGTGGAGTTGTATCTCTGCCATTTCGAGGATCTTTACGATATTCAACTTCTAAAAGGTTGGCTTTTTCTAATTCTCCTCTTGCCCTTCGCAAAGAAGTTTTTGCAGTACCTTCAGGCATTAATTCCAATAATTTCCTACGAGAAGGAAAACATTGGCGTTTATCATTAGCAAATTGCGCTAAAGCAATCCAAAGTCTTAAAGCAGTTGGTGATAGTTTTTCGGCTAAAATAGCTGTAGGAAAAATAACTATCTCATTATTTGTCCAACGCCGCCGTAATTTAGTAGAATCTGTCATGTATACCGTTACCCTTATATACAGTGGTCGGGGGGTTATTCCCTAGCCCCCCGACCAAAACTTTTCCCTTATAGAATTACCGATTGTAACTCCTCAAGTAGCCTAAGTACATCTAATCTGAGTATTTTTTCAGAATTTGCAAATTCTAATTCCCAAATATCTTTGGCTTCTTCTTTGTTACCTCCGACTGCATCTAATATGAGATGTTTAGCTTCAGCTATTGAAATTTCATCTTCAGAAATTTCTTCTTTAGATTCCATTCCAATAACTTCACCTGTATGTGTTACTTCAGCACCAAGTTCTTCAGGAACATATCCTGCACCTAAAACAACATCAGGAAATAACACACGACAGAGTTTAGAAACTGCTCTCCAAGTCAGCATTGCTTCTTGGTATTGTTTCCAATTTCTTTTATCTGCTAAACCAGCCGCTTCAGCATCTTCCATTGTGAAAGTTGCTACATGCTCATCTGCGGTATCAGCACGTTTGCCTGTAGCTTGTGCATAAGTTTCTGTTGTTTCTAAAGTAACAGAATGACCTGCTTGTCTAACAAGACCCAACATTGATTCAGGTCGTAAACTTGCAGAGCCTTCTATAACATGAAACTGTCTCATGCTTGTCATTACATCCCATCCATAGGCTCGACCCGCAAGTCCAGCCGCTACAATATCAGCGGCTTTACGCCTATAAGAACTGGGAATAATAGTTGAATTAGCTAAAATATCTGCTTGTCTCATAATGAGATCAAACGAAGCTGTTTCACTAATAGGTATTAATTCTGACATCACAACACCCCAGCACTTGTAAGTTTCACAGATGCAACAAACTCTCTTGAACAAAAATCGTCATCATTAACCCCAAGATTTTTCAGTTCAGTCCATTTAGGTTCTGAACGGAAGCATCTTTTATGCAACTCTAAAGCTGTTGCATCTGATGAACGTAATTCACCAGTTTCAGGATTCATGCGTAAATCTTCTAAGTGAGCGCATTTAGCCACATATTTTTCTAAACCTTCACGGTCTATATTTGTGCGCCGATAAGAACCAGTCTTTTCAGCGATTAGCCCACTAGGAAGAACTACTCTTTGTTCTCCTCGTTTATCCATTTGCATATTTGCAAGTGTTTTTGCCGCTGTAACGGCAAAACGTATATTGCGATTGGCTTTATCAAGCTGATCTATAATTTCAATCAGTTTTGCTAAATCCTCAAAGTCAGAATCAGAATCTGAAAACTCATCTAACAGAGCTTCAGACATATCATTTAGCTCGGAAGCTAATTTTAATGTTTCCAATTTTTCTCCTAACTTTCAGCCGGTGGAAACCACCGCTAATACCATTTTATTTCGTGGGGGTGACAGGGCTGTATTAGCTGACTGTTTGAAACACGGATAACCGTTGAGAACTCAATGGTCTAAAAAATTTTAAAAAGTTTTCCGCCTAATGTATACATGGGGTTATATTTCGTATATAGTAGTACTTGATGGGAAATACAAAAACAACAAAGGAGATCCCAATGGAAACAAAAACTACTATGCCAAGAATGAATAAGGTTGCTAAAGGCTTCGCTATTCAATTCATCACAAACGGAATGCTTGATACTTATGGAACCGAATGGGCTGTAAGAAATAGCAACGGTGAAGTTTACAGCAAAGAAACAATCAACCAAGTTGCTGAGGTTCTTAAAGAAATGGGTGAAATCTAACATGGAAACAAAAACAACACGTATTTATTGGAAAAAAGCCGAATTAACTAAAGAACAAGCTCTTAATAAATGTGAAGCTGAAGAATTGTTCTATGACTTGCTTAATGACATCAAGGTAACTGACTCAAAGAATCTTGTGGAAGTTTTAAACTTCACAAAATTCCACATAGACAAATGGTTAAAGGAAAATCAATTAGACACTTATGGAGATGAAAGCTGATGGAGGGATTTTTAGATAGGGAATTTACTCCTGCTCCATTTATGGACAATGCCGCTTGTAAAAATGCAGACCCTGATGTGTTTTTTGTTAATAAAGGAGATACAGGGATTGCGGCTAAAAAACTTTGTGAATCCTGTCCTGTAAAACAAGCTTGTCTAGATTTTGCTATTCAAACTCACGAACGGTTTGGAATTTGGGGTGGAATGAATTTCGCTGAACGAACTAGAGAAGCTAGAAGAAGAAGAAAGGCTATCTGATGGCAGATTGGGTGAAACATGCGGCTTGCAAAGACATGAGTTCAAATGTTTTCTTTTCACAAAGAGGAGAATCTACTGAACCTGCGAAACAGGTTTGCGAAAATTGTCCTGTTAAAGAACCTTGTTTAGATTATGCACTTGCTAATAATGAAACAATAGGTGTTTGGGGTGGGATGTCACGCCGCCAAAGAAGAATTGAAGCTCAAAGAAGAAAGCAAGCTGTATGAATTTTGACGATTTAAATATCACCTCAGAAATACTTGAAGAAGCTCAAAGAATGGCAGACGAATTACCGATTCTGAATCATTCAATCAGACAGGGCGAAGGAACCATTTACGGTTTTTTAGGTGAAATAATTTTTAGAACTTTAGTTGGTGGTGAACAACAGAACACTTATGACTATGACATTGTTATGACAAGCGGGATGAGGGTGGATGTCAAAACTAAGATGGTTAATTCTATTCCTAAACCTCATTATGAATGTTCAATAGCTTCAGGTCACACTCATCAAGATTGCGACATTTATTCCTTTGTTCGAGTTATGGAAGATAAATCTAAAGGATGGTATGTGGGTTCTATTTTGAAAGAAGATTTCTTTCAGAAAGCTCATTTCGTTAAAAAAGGTGATGTTGACAAAAGCAATAATTGGACAGCTAAAGCTGATTGTTACAACCTGCCGATTAATGAATTAGGTGTTCGCAATGTCTAAACAAAAGCTCAATAATTGTACGGTTGAAGGATGTGATAAAGATATTCGTGCTAAAGGTCTTTGCACAAAACACTATGCAAGAAAAGAAAGAACTGGAACAACAGATCGTTTGCGTGGGGGAGATCCAAAGAAGTGTATTCACTGTGGTAAAACTCATCATGCTACGACTGATAAGAGAAGGGGTTTATGTCGTTCATGTTATGAGGACAGAGATATTGCTAGCCAATACGGTAAGTTTGCAGTTCGCAAGCCTCGTAAACCAAATGATTATTGGAAAGCTTACTCTTGTGATGGCAAGAAAAAAGATGGCACTTCCTGTGATCGAGAAGTAGTTACGAAAAATGAAGATGGAAAGTACATATGTAATCCCCATGCTCAGATGTATAAGAAACATGGAAGGATTGAATATCTTGAACGTGTAAAAGGAACATGCACTATTAACGATGACACTTGCAGTAAAACTTATTACGGTCATGGTTACTGTGGCTCACATTGGAAAAGGAAAGAAAATTATGGTGACCCACACAAATTTCATCCTCGCACCAATATGCAACCATCTGATAAAAAAACTTGTACACAATGTCTCATTAAGAAACCCATCGGTCAGTTTGCAAATAATAAGGCATGCAAATATGACGGAAAGACAGCTAAATGTAAAATGTGTATTTCCGACAGGGCTAAAATTTATAGGAACAATCCTGAGAATAAAGCACAAATTAAAGCCAACAGAAAACGTTGGTATGAGGAGAATAAAGAATCCGAAATACAAAAGTCACTAGATTGGTTAAAGGCTAATCCCGACAAGGTAAAAACGTCTCGTGACAAATACAGTGCTAAACATAGAGAGAAACTTAATAAGAAGGCAAAGGCGTACCGATTAGCCAACATAGAAAAGGTTAATCGTAAAGATCAGGAAAGAACAAGAATCTATCGGGCAAAAAAAGCTAATGCTGTAAGTGATGGTCACACTATCGCTGAACTTCAACAATACTGGGAAGATAAAAACATTGATCCGAAGCTTTGCACCTATTGTGATGCTTGGCATACAGAATGGGGTCATAATTGGAAGTGGTCGCAAGGTGACCATGTAGTACCGCTTGATAAAGGCGGCACTGATTGTATGGATAATTTAATGCCTTGCTGTAGAACTTGTAATTCTTCTAAAGGATCTAAATTGTTATCTGAATGGACACAACCTAAACATGAAAAGAAAGCGGCATGAAGAAAAAAGATAAACCTTGGGAATCAATGTACCGAGCGCTACTTAAACGATTAACACAAATAGCTTACCCTGAAGATTATGAAACTTTAACAGGAGAAAAAACAGGTATGGCTGATCTAAAAGTAATAGTTAATGCACATAACGCTTTATTAGCTGAACATGACAGATCAGTGGAAGAAAACACTAATAGTAAAGGAGGGCTATTAGACTAATTAAACGATGAATAAATGGATTCTGGAAGATACCGAGTTGCCTTGGACAGCTAATGCTGAAAGATCATGGCATTACCATAAACGAGCAACAAAAGTTCGGGAAACTAGGGAACGATGGGCATGGATAGCTAAAGCATCTAAAGTTCCTAAATTACAACGAATTTCAGTTATTGCCACTCCATTAAAATCATCTCGCAGAGCTATGCCTGATGTAGCCGCCTGTTATCCAGCAGTTAAAGCGGCAATAGATGGTTTGGTTGATGCAGAAATAGTTGCAGATGATGACCCTTTCCATGTGATTAGGATTACATTTAATGCACCTGAAGTCTGTTCAAATAATGGACTACGACTAGAAATAATTGAAGAAAGTGACTAATGAAAAAAGAAGAAAAATCTAATGTGGTGGTGTTAGCTGATTATCGGCAAATACGCCAATATCCACTTAGCCATCCTTCTGTTTACCATAAATTAAAAAGAATGAGAGATAAATTAAATGGCGTTTGATAATACTGTAACTGTAATAGGAAATTTAACTAGAGAACCTGAATTAAAATATACGGCTTCTGGAGCCGCTGTTTGTTCATTCAGCGTTGCTTGGAATAGGAAAGACCAAAATCAAGAAGATGTTGCATCATTTTTCGATGTGACTTGTTGGCGAGATTTAGCTGAACATACCGCTGAGTCTTTAAGTAAAGGTCAGCGTGTGGTTGTTTATGGAAGAATTGAACAAGAATCTTGGGAAAAAGATGGCGAAAAACGCTCCAAAATAAAAATCGTTGCAGAAGATATAGGCGCTTCTATGAAATGGGCATCAGTTGGTGGAGTTGAAAAAACAGAACCTAAACCATTAACCAAAAAATATGATCGACCTGAAGAACCGTTTTAATGAGTGGATATGACGAATACCTAATTCAAACCGATGTTGAAAACCTTATGGTTAAGCTTGGCAAACAGTTGGAAGAAGGAACAGAAGAATTTTCTAAACTAGCTGAAGAAAAAGCTATAGCAGAATCTGAATACAAGGAAAGATATTGGACTGCTTTAGTGAGACAAATAGATTCTGATGGAACAGGTATGCACCGTTTAACAGCGGTACAAAAAGAAGCAAGAGCTTCTTTAATGGCTAGAGAAGAATTTAGAAGATTCAAATTAATGGAAGCAAGAGAAAAAGCCGCTCAACAATTTCTTATCACAATAAGAGCAAGGTTGGATTCCTTAAGAACAATAGCGGCAAATGTCAGAGCATCAGGAGGGTAAAATGGAAGATGCAATAAGCACTGTGTTGGAAAAGTCAAATAATTTAACTAAAGAAATGAGACAGTTACAAAATCAGATAATGGAATGTAACAATAAACGTAGAGAGCTTTGGCATGAAGCTTCTACAAATGGAGTTTCATATTCAAAGATTGCTGAACAAAGTGGAGTGGTTAAGCAAACTGTTTACAATGAGTTGCGTAAACGCCGTACTCATGCAATAAATAAACTTGACTTATGAAAAACAAAGCACGAGTAGATTTTCGTGTGGGAGAAGAAAAGTTTACTTATATACCACAATTAAATGAGAGATCCTTGTCAGAATTTATACAGGATTGTGTAGCTGATAGAGAAAATGATTTAATTCAATGAAAGTTTTAATTGCAGGTGGAGCAGGTTTTATTGGTTCCCATTTAACAGGTCGCCTTTTGGAAAGAGGAGATAAAGTTACTGTAATTGATTCTTTAGTTACAGGCAGAATGATTAATGTTTCTCGTTATGGGAATCATCCAAATTTTTCTTTTCACAACATGGATATTAATTATCCTCAATATGTTCAATGGTTGAATTTAAGCCCATTTGAAAAGACAGGAAATTTTGACGCAATATTAAATCTTGCCAGCCCTGCTTCTCCTGATGATTTTAAAACAATGCCTATTCATATTTTGACAACTGGAAGTGTGGGGAATATGAGGCTTTTGGATTTAGCTGAAAAATCGAACGCCAAGTTTCTTTTGGCTTCTACCAGCGAAGTTTATGGCGATCCTGAAATTCATCCTCAGAAGGAAACATATAACGGTTCTGTGAACCCTGTCGGCAGAAGAAGTTGTTATGACGAAGCTAAAAGATTCGCTGAAGCAACAACCATGACTTTTCATAATGCTTATAACACTGATACACGAATAGCTAGAATTTTCAACACTTACGGCGAACGTATAAATCCGCATGATGGCAGAGTGATTAATACTTTTATAAAGCAAGCACTTTTAGATCAACCATTACCTGTTTACGGTAAAGGAACTCAAACACGTTCTTTTTGTCATGTTTGGGATTTAGTTGAAGGGTTAGTGAAACTTTTAGATTTAGAGAATTGTGATGTAAAAAATCAACCGTTTAATCTTGGCAATCCTACAGAATTAACAATGTTTTCTTTAGCGGAAGCAATTATAGAAATGACTAATTCTAATAGCCGAATAGAGTTTCTTCCTATGCCTTTAGAAAGAGAAGGTGACCCTAAATTAAGGTGTCCTGATATTACTTTGGCTAAATTACATCTTAAATGGGAACCAGAGATTGAATTGCATGAAGGATTAAAAAGAACTATTACTCATTTTATTAATAATGAATCAATTTCGGGCATATAAACCATTAATGAATTAATATAAACTGCTTAAAATCGCTCTATCAGGCAACAATTTTCGTGAGCTAATACAGTTCTGTCACACCTATTAAATAAAATGTTTCTATAAACAAAGCCGAGGAGGGCTAAATGGAAACACAAACTGAAGCTAGGAATTTGGATTTACCAAACCTAGTAGCAATGCTTAAAGAACAATCAGATGTTCGTTATGACGTTGTTGTTCCCGCATCGGGAATAAAAATGAAAAACGGTAATTTGATTATTAAAAGTGGTGGAGTGCGGATTGATGAACAAGGTGTTCACACCGAAGATGCCACATTAGTTCCTACACCAATTTTTGATGAAGGAATTGCTAATCGTTTAAATATACCTGCAAGGTATGTTCGCACTATGCGAGAACAAATTACTTCAGATATAGAAAATCATAAGCAAACAAATACAGCAAATATCAAAGCTCATAGAGGTTTTTCGACACTTTATGACGAAAACATCAATTATTGGTTGGAGAACGATCCATCAAGATTACATCTTGTCAGGGGTTTCAGAACAGATGATGTTGATGATGTTGGAATTGCGAGAGCTTTTCTTTCTGACAGATACCGAACAATAGATAATTATGATGTTCTGTTAGCCACACTTGACGGAGTTAAATCCGCTGGAGTGGAAGTAAATATTGACGGTGCTGATGTTTCAGATCACAGAATGGCATTAAGGTTAACTTGCCCCGAAGTGCAACAATACAGCGAAGAAATTTTGCGTGGTTACACTTCACCGTTTACAGGGGAATCTGGAACAGATAACCCTACTATTTTTGCTGGTTTAGTTATTAAAAACTCTGAAACAGGCGGTGGGGCTTTTTCTATAGTGCCTCGTCTTGTGATTAAAGTTTGCAATAACGGTTTACAGATGACTAAAGATGCTATGAGGGCAGTCCATCTTGGAAGCAAATTAGAAGAAGGAGTTATTACTTGGTCTGAGGAAACTCAACAACAAGAATTAGCTTTAATAACAACTAAAACAAGAGATGCTGTAGCAACTTTTTTGGATGTGGAATACATGAAATCTAAAATAGATGAATTGCATCAACTAGCAGGTGTTGAAGTTAAGCAACCACCTAAAACTATGAAAATGATTTCTAAGAAATCTGGATGGTCAGAAAATGAAGAAAATAATATTCTGAAGCACTTTTATCAAGGTGGGGATAACTCTGCACTTGGTGTAGCTCAAGCAATTACGTCTTATGCACAGACTGTGAAAAAAGCAGACAGGCAAGATGAATTAGAAAGTTCTGCACTTAACTCTGCGGAATTGGTTAGTATAAATATTTGACAACTAAATAATGAACATATGGTTTGAAGGTTCACGGATGAACCGGACATAGATCCTAAGATTAAATTCGGGGAGTCGGGTAGTTGAAGTGACACAAAAAAATAAGTTTACCTTCGGGATTCTATATAGATAATTTGTGACACCAGCCTTCAAAACTTTTGCAGACACAGGGAGCCTCCTCGGTTCGTTTTTCCCATCAGAAAAACCTGTGTTTGCCAAGGGGTCAGGATGATTAGGTCGAGCTAACATCCTGACCCCTTTTTATTCTTCTATATGGCGTTTATATGCTCTGCGTTTCGATTCAGTTAAACCTCCCCAAATACCATGAGCAAGATTTTCTTTCAGGGCATAGTCAAGACATTTTTGTTGAATCGGGCATTGGTTACAAATGAAAATCGCTACATCAAATTTGCCACCTTGTTCAGGAAACCACCATTTTGTTGGAAAACCTTTGCAGATAGCTTTATCTTGCCAAGCAAAAATCCCCATTCATTTAGCTGAGTTCATATTAAAGGGAATATGGTCAGCGGTTCCTCTCCCTTTAAGGTTAGTAGAATTTTTATATTTATCCCATAATTTGGATCTTATTTCTACTCTGCCGTTCACAGTTGTGCCGCCCCAAATTCCGTATCGTTCCATTACTGTTACAGAGTAATCGAGACATTCTTTTTCAACGTCACAGTTGTTGCAGATTTTTTTAGTTTCTCTAGTTTGATAAGACGAGCCTGTTGGTTCAGGAAAAAAAAGATTCGTGTCCATTCCTTTACAAGCGGCTTTTTGTCGCCATGAATGGGTGATTGTTTTGCCTTCAAAATTAGGATGGCTTCTTCCTGATCTGTATTCAATAAGCCAGTGTCGGCGTTTTTCTTTTCCCATTGAGATGGCAACTTACAGGTATTTGTAGCGTTTCTAAGCGATGGGAAATAAATTTATTTGGGTTTATTGGAAAACCATTGAGAACTCGCATAGTTCTGCATTAAAAAATATCAGCAAAAGTGTATAAACCCCGTTATACAATGTTATAGTGGTACTTGATGGGAAAACAAACCGAAAGGCAAAACCAAATGGAAACACAAGAAGTAACAATCCTTCACAGGAACAATACGGATGAAAAAGGAAGAATAGTAGGAGATTGTTGGAAATTAACCTGCATGTTCTCTGTTCAATACTCAGATTACACACCTACATGGAAACAAGCTTATTCATACGAAGTAGATGCAAATTCAATAAAAGAATACTCAGATGAAGAATTAGATGCAGTATTCCCAGCCCACCTAGGAGATCCACACACTGATTGCTTCAGAATCAACAATGCTGTAGATGGAACTGATGATGAAATGCCAGTTAAATTCCAAACACGCAGTTTAAGTGTTGGAGACTTAGTGAGAATAGGTGCAGATGATTACTACTTTGTAGATCGTCATGGTTATGTAAAAATTGATAAAAGCTGGTTACATCAGATTGGATTCTACCCACATGAAATTGAATTAGATGTAGTAGGTGAAAGAATGCAAAGTTCACGAACAATGGCAGAAGGGAGGAACTAAATGGAAACCGTTCAAGAAATATTTGATTTGAAGCTTGCAAAAGATTTGAAAGCTGGTGATGTAATCGGTAAATGGATTGATGATCTTTCAAATACAGATTTGGATGGAGTGGAAGTTGTTTCTGTAGAACCTCACGAAATGATTTCCACACCTGATGCTGTGAAACTTACTTTTAAAGATCCGACAACAGGAAACAAAGAAATAAATATTATTAATGGAGATTTTTTATTTACAGTCGAAATCGTATAACCCCAATTTGACAGTTGGGTAAATATGAGTTAGAATGGTACTTGATGGGAAAAATGGAACATATGCAAAATCAAACGATTGAACAACTTATCGAAAATACTCCTCACGAGGATTTTCAATTTGTTCTACCTTTCAAATTAACTAAAAAACAAATGGAAGGTTTGTTTCATCAAGTCGAAATAAAAGATGACCGTCAAACTATCCAAATTGATACCGACATCTTACTTGAAGTAAGGGGAGGGGA
>Ga0098054_1000660_pt1 | contig 19923 bp, 19 predicted proteins | sample 16_taG_FD_75048 | JGI IMG/M metagenome (GOLD analysis project Ga0098054, IMG submission 75048) | Marine viral communities from the Subarctic Pacific Ocean - 16_ETSP_OMZ_AT15313 metaG | ecosystem: Environmental > Aquatic > Marine > Oceanic | place: Pacific Ocean | collected 2015-01-18
CCACCTATTGCTTCAATATCAATAAACTGGTCACCTCTATATCTTCTCCATCTTTCTAAAGCCTTTACAAATCTTTCACCAACCCCACTACCTTGTGCTTCTTTAGGTACATATATTTCACCAATTCTACTTTTCTGTAATGTATGAGGCACATATTCTATTGGCATTTTAGCAACTTCATCTCTAAACATTTTAGAAGTGAATACATCACTTTGTCCCGGAACCTTAACTTGAGCAAATTGCCTATCCCCCATCTGTTTTATTGCAGATTTTGGTGCCAATGCGTGTATGCCTCTTGCTCTCATAGCCTTTGCCATATTAGGAGATGCTTCGAAGAACATATACTTACCCAATAAAGCCCCATAATTAGCATCAGGAGCCACGATAAATGATTTATTAACATTACCTTCGTTTGTTAATCCAGCCGCCTTATTTAAGCCGTATATATATTCGGGCAAAGCAATAATAGCACCATCAAAAGACTCAGGTCTTTCTATATTAGGTCGTTTCCATTTGAAACTCTCAGGACCGGGAATTGTATCATCCCATATAGCCATTCTAAATTTTTTCATTAAGCCTTTACCTCTTAAAGGTAGTGGCTCAAATCCTGCTTTTAACCCTAACTCTTTTCTGTATCTACCGTAATACTTATTCATAAAGTATTCTGATACCTCAGGGTTTGTGGAAAGTCCTGAATTAAACCAAATCTGTGCCCTCTTATTATAAGCCTTAGCACCTTTGATATAGCCTTTGCCCAGAACTTTCCTCAACCCAGTTCCCATCTGTTCTATTGGGTATTGTGAACCCAAATTATTAATGACCTCATAAAAAGCATTACTAATAAAACTGTCGAGGTAGTACTTTTCAGCATCTTCCTTCATACCTCTGAATCTAAACTTGTACTTATCAATACCTCTTTTGATATGGGCATCAAAATCTTCTTCTGAAGCTCCTCGTCTTTTCTCCTTCGGTACTCCTCTCTTCCTGTCCTCTTCGTAAACATCTTTAAAAGCTTCTCTAATCTCTCTTAATTGCTTATGTCTATTGCCAGTATTTAAATCTGGATGTTTTTGTACAAAGTACATAGCGTTCTTATCGCCTCTACCACCAGCATAGTAGTAACCATCCTTTTCTAGCTCCATTGAAACTTTTGCTCTCATTCTTTTAATAACAGCTTCAGCACTAGCCGCCATATCAGGGTCCCCAGACTTTACAGCTTCTTTATTCAGTTGCTGTTGGAGAGCCATTACATCATTTAACTTATATTCTTTACCTTTTCTTACGAAGTGGTCCACTAATACATAGAAATTTGGAGCATCTTCTGTTTTATTGCGTACCTTGAATACGTTTTCAAAAATACTTTGTATAGTAGGTGGTTCAAATGCTAACTCTTTTTTATTACCAATTACATTTACGCCGTCATTTATATATGCAACCTTACCATCAACATAATAAGCCTGTAAAACTAACTTTTTCTTTCTGGTTTGCTCAGCCCAGTTTCTCCAGAAGTCTGTTTCTTTATCGGATATTTTATCTAATTTATAAGTATTTTTAAGCCATTGATTCATCTCTTCAATAGCACCTTTTTTAGGGACTCTGACACCATTCTTTATTTCGTGTAATGCGTCCCAAGCCTTATTAACCTTAATAGATTCCTTAAGTCTTTTAACTGTATCAAAGTCTTTTATTCGTGGCTCTAAATATCTAGCAACAAAACCATTACTCCCTGCTATTCTACCGGGTAACTTCCCTATTTCATTAAGGTGCATATCAAGGTCTTGATATTCCTCATTATTAGGATTGTCTTTAATAGAATCTTTTACTGCTTTTATCTCTGCTTCAGTAACCTTTTTATATGGTTCACCAGTTGCTGGGTCTATATCAACTTCAAGATACTTTTCAACTAATGCTTTTTCTATTTGTTTAACATCTACAAAGCCTTCATTCTCCATAGCCTGTTTAATTACTTGAAAATTTGCAAACTTAGCCTCATCACCGTGACCAAAAACGTGGGCAAAATCTTCTTTAACTATCTTCTGTGTTTGTTCTGTCCAAGTATCCCACTTAGGGTTTAACTCTGGGTCAGGGACTCCTTTTCTATTATAAGAAGGATTCTTAAATGTTTCAGCAATAGCCTGTCTTGATATTCTTAAATGGAGTGGGGATTCATTTAGTCCGAAATAGCCACCAAGTATATAGTTATAAACTTGGTCCTCTAGTGGAAGTTCTTCATCACTCATTCCTTGAGCTACCATACCTTGAACCAGACCACCAGCAACAGTTCTTAAAGCAATGTCCGTAGCTTGACCCGGTTCTAGTTTACTAAGTATAGGCATACCAGTACCCGGGTTAACTTGATTTGGATTTAATCTTTTACCGAAAGATGGCAAAAGGTGGAGACCTTTGAAAGCCGCTCCGAAACCAGCTCCCATACCAACTGATTCTAATGCTCTAGGCATACCCTCATCAACAATACCTCTCCAATCTGAAACACCACTAGCAACACCAAGGTGGAAAGCACCCTTAATCATATCTCCCCATCTATTATCATCAGCCATTAACTTAGTAAGGCGGGGGGAGTTCTTCATTGCGGGAACCCCAATTTTAGCTACTGCATTTTGAGCGTATTTAGCACCTAATAATGGGAATGACCTACCTCTAGTAACACTATTTATTGCTTTGATAGTCTTACTAATACGACTACCGGGAACAACACCAACAAAACCTGCTAAATGCCCTAAGTTTCTTGATATTTTTTCAGCAGTATTGTCAGGTTCATCACCAAATTGTGCGATATTTGCACTATAACCCTCCATCCAGCCTTCGCCGAATTGCTTTAAAGCTCCAATTATGTAGTTTTCTTGATGTCCTTCTGACCTTGCGAACGGCACTCTGTAATAATCAGCGTGTTTTTGTAACTCCTTTATCTCATCTTCTTTCCCATCCCAGAGATTAGGAGTTAACCTATATTTTCTTAAAGTTGAACGAGTTTGTTCAAGGTCAGCTTTAGGTTCCCAAGGAGCCTGTTGCATTGCCATAGACTTATTCTTCTTCTGTTAGTATTTGGTGAATGTCGTATATATCTTTTGCTAGTAAAGCTCCAGTTAGAAGGCTTCCTGCTCCATAGGTTCCTATTGTACCTAGTCCTGCTAATGCACCTTTTGCAACCATCCCAGCTAAGAAAGAAGTTCCTTTTTTTCTAGCAATAGTTCTCATTACATATCCCATACCCTTTTCTTTTACTATACCCTGTAAAGACTTTAATAATCTTGGAGCCGCTTCAGCTCCCATTGCTGTTCCGACTATCTGCCCTACTTGCTCACCTTTTTCACCACCTATTGCTTCACCTATTGTTCCAAATGTCATTCCACTTACAGTAGCACCAGCAAGTCCGAATCCAATAGCTTTTAATCCAGTAATTTCCATCTTAGCGATTTTATCCAGTAGTGTCCTACCAGTAGCACTTTGATTCATAGCGTTAGCAAGACTACCTTTCGTTAGCTTACCTCCCTCTTTTTGAATCCTAGCAATAGCATCTTTAACCGCTTCGCCTTCTTTCCCACTTATTTTACCTTTCTTTACTAACTCATCAGCATTGTCGGTATAATACTTAACTTTATTTTCAGGTATGGTTTCTAGTGCTTCTCTTCTGATATGTGCTGGAGTTACTTCTTTAACACTTCCGGGAGCCCTTCTAGTCCTTGGTCCAGTCATTGGGTCAGTTCCAGAGCCACCTGTACCACCTTTTCAGGTAGTAATCCTTTCTTTCTGTTCAAGAAGTCCTCTTTTATCTGCTGTGCAGACCTACCTGCATCATCGGTTCCACCACCCATAGGTCGTCCTCGATGGTCAACTATCTGAACTTCTTTACCTTTTGCTACTGGTACTCCGGGTTTATCAGGTTTATGAAGACCTGCCGCTCTTTCTTTAGCTAATTTCTTTTTTAACTCTGAATCAGGAGTGATTTTATTTCTACCATCACCTAACTTCTGGTCATACTTCCAGTTTTTAAAGTTCTTATCATTTAATTTAAATCTTTGGTTAGCTTCCTTTATGATTTCTTTTCTAGGTCTTGCGTTAGGACCAGCTAATTCATTTCTAATATAAGCCTGTTTTAATCTCCTATTATCACCTACAAAATCCTTATAGAGTGGGTCTGCTTTAAATCCAGTACGAATTTTTGCCTTACCCATTACTTCATCGGATACTTTACCTAACCTTCTTCCTTTGTACCTACCTCTGGCTATACCAGCAATAGTTAATCCGGCTGTTATCGCACCACCTATACCAATTTCTTTTCCGTATTTTTCATACCACTTATCGTATTCATCTTCATCTACATTATAGACATCATTTAGTACAGCATAAGAATCTTCATCAATCATTTGGAAAAGTCTTGTTCTTTCTCCATCATCCATACCAAGAAGTTGCTTATTAAGAGCTTGTTTCCATTCTCTTTCAGTTTCGTACTCATCTTTATTCATTAAGATGCTTCGATAATTAGCCTTAGCCTCTTGAGATTTTCCCATTTCAACGAAACTTTGAAAACCTTGGAAGTTTCCACCTACTTCCTTTTGGTATCTTTTATACATCTCTGAAACTTTATCAGGGTCATTAAAGAATTGAGAATCAATCTTTGTTGGGTCTGCTTCATTATTATAAAGAAGATTAGCGTTTCTATTGAACCATTCTTCTGATTTTTTATTTATTCCCCTAACTCTCTTAGCTTCTTTTAAACCTTCTAGTTGATATTTTCCTAAAGCCTCAGCTTGTTTGGCTTGTCTTTGCCTTATAACCTTACCTTGAATATCCTCTTCAGGAACTCTCTTGTTCTCGTAAGCCGCTAAGTTAGTTTGTGTAATCTCTGGCATTAGACTAATCCCCCGTTCTGATATGCTCTCATTTTGCTAATAAAACCACCTCTTTGGAAAGTAAGCCCGTCAGAACCGTCCATTATATGGTCATACTTATCTGGGTCAGAACCTCCACCAACAGTTCCCAGCTCCGGCTGTTGATTTGTCTCTGCTTGTTCAACTGGAGACATTGTTTGACTCTTCATATACTCCGCAAAAGCCGCTTGTGTTTCCGGTCCAAACTTTCCATCAAAACCACCACCTTCAACACCTGATTTAGTCATATCATATCCAGCTTCGGCTAAAGACGCCTGAACAGTTTTTAACATTTCTGGGTCAAGGTTCTTTAAGTCGTCAGGACTTTTTATTTTACTAAGTATCACTGATGGAGCAAGTTTTCCTGCACTAGTATTAACTGTTTTATTATTCTTTATATCATCTGAAACCTGCAATGTTTGACCGTCATCTTTCCTACCGGGTTCAGGCGGTCCTTCAACTTGTTCATTTAATCTAACATTAACATTAGTCTGCTTGATACCTTTTTGAGGTTTATCCCTTTTCTTAATCCCTGTTAATTCATTATTACCATAGGATGAGAAAGGAACATCTTCCCCTGCCATTGATACAAAATTACCGGCAGTATTCATACCTCTTCCTAATCTTTGTAACCAACTTCCTCTTTCTTTACCAGATGCGAAGTCTTCATAACTTGCTCTTTCACCACCAAGTATTCCAGATTTTTCATCAGTCGCTTTATCCCAAAGTTTCTTTCCACCTTCGATGGCTTTCTTACCAGCAAAAAGTGTTCCACCTACGCCCAATCCTGCGGCTCCTAGTAGTCCTACACCTGCGGCTTTTACCGTATCACCTGCTACTGCACCTGCTTTGGTCCATCCTTCTCCACCACTAATGTCAACATTCCCGGTCTCTCCCGCATCACCAGTAAATTCATCTTCTCCCCATTCGTCACCATACATTTTATTATCACTTAGACCTTGAACTCGAGTATTAACAGCTTGTTGTTGTTCTTCTTGACTCATATCGTCCCAACCTTCCATTTGAGATAAGGTACCATATGCTTCTTGGTCAGCTTGTCTATTCTTAATTGCCTTGTCACCGTATCGACCTTCTAAGAACTCACCACCTGCTTTTACAGTATCTTTTACTCCACCCCAAGCTTTACCTGCACTTTCCCATCCTTGACCTGCTGTATCTGCTACTTGAGTTGCTGATTTTTGTATTAAGTCTAAGAATCCACCGCCTTCTTGTGCGTTAATTTCTCTCTTAAGATTCTTTGAGTACTTACCGCTAAGACCAGCCATTAAATCACCACCAGCCTTTTGAGTTTTTAGCCCTGCTAGTTGAGTCTTAAGCTTTGCTTTATTCGCTAATCCAGCAAGAAAGCCACGTTTCTTAGGTGCTTCTGTTGTTCGTTCTACCATAGAAGGGGCTTTATTAAATTCTGCTTCGCTTCTTTCAGCCATTAGCTGTTGCATATCTTTCTTATCGCCATACTCTTTCTTATAGCTACGCTCCATCTTATCTATTCTAGCCCTATGCCCTAAATCATCAAATTCTTTTAGTTTGTCCTCGGATGCACCTGCATTTTTAAGCTCTCTTCTCATATTAAGCATACCCATCAAACCTAAATCATCTTCAATACTATCTGAACCCATTAATCCTTGGACCATAGCATCAGGCTTATTGTCATCATACTTAACATAGTCTCTAGCCATTAAATTCATAGCATCGTCATCAATATTAGGACCATAATATCTTCCAATCTTAGGACCTTTACTCATCTTGTCTTGATAAGCCGCTTCTTCCATCTGACTATTGTGTTTTAGTTGAGCATTTCTTTGTTCTTGTTGCAATATTGCTCTATCTTCATCTTCCATAGCCATATCAACAGCTCTTGCATTTGCGTTTAGCTTACTCAGTTGCTTTCCACTAGCCCTTGACATAATCTCCTGTAATTGAGGATTTTGTGCAATATCATCTGGGGTATAATTTCTATCATTTAATAAGTGGTCAAGTTGCCTACTCTCAGTCTCGGAAAGAGATGGTGGCTCAACATACTTATCTTCTCTAGTAAATTCATCAAAAGACATACCATCATTTACCATTTCAAATACAGACTTATAATTAGAGTTAGCTTCACCAAGATTTCTTAACTGGGTTTTAGCAACATCATAGTTCTGTGAACCCCTATGACCACTTAATATATTCTCTATATTACCAATCATTTGAACTTCTTCCATAACTAGATTGTCCATAACTTCTTGGTTTTTTCTCTGACCAGACTCTTTATTAATTCGCATCTGTGTTAATGCACCCGGTTTAAATGGTCCATCACCAGTAGGTGTTTGATGAACTGGCATACTTGAAAGATATTCACTCTCAGCATTTTGACGCTCAGTATTTCTGTTAAAAACACTTTTACCTTCTTGACCAATACCTTGCTGTATATTAGCAGGTAAGGCATTAATCCTTTTCATTTTTTTCATATAGGTTTGAAACGGTGAATCAGCCAATTTTGTACCCTCCCATCCTCATCTTTATTGTATCATTAAATCTTGGCTCCACTTGATTATTTAAATCATCAAGGTTTTCTTTGCCAACCGCATCAACAGCATTTCTGTTTAATACATATTCTCCTTCTTCAAGCATAGCTGGGACCGTATCTCCGGGTCCTGAACTATACTTACCTCCTGTTTGATAACCATTCCTTTCCATAGCCATAGAAAGCATCGTTGCTTCATCAGACATTCCATTGCCAACAGGTGTAGGATTCTCAGGGTCTTCAACCATCCCCCCTTGATTATATCCTATATAACCACCTTCTTGTGCTAATAATGAACCAGCCCCACTAAGAGCTAATCCCGGATTGCCCATTGCTATTCCACCACCTACTTTAAGTAGACCTCCTGCCGCATTTGCCATCCAAGCGGCTTTGTTTTTATCTATAGCCGCATTTCTATCTATAGCTGATTGCTCTAAATTAAATGCTCCCATATCCATATCTGCGTAGGTACTTCCAACTCCACTTAGAGTTTGAATAGCACTGTCTTGATTACTCTTTAATATATCTTGATAAGTCCTATTAGTTGCATCAACAGAATCAACACTTGTTTTCATATTGTTTACAGACGCTACATTTGGATTACCACCGCCACCAGCGTTTAGTAACATCCTCTCATTTAATCTAGTAGCTTCAGCCATCTGGTCAGAAGAATCAGTCAGTAACCTTGACTTCATATCCAGATTCGCCTGAGACTCAGGGTCTAACTGGTCTTGGGCGTGTGTCCCTATTTGGTCATAAATGTCCCTAGCCGGTTTTAACGCCGCCTCATAATCTGCTTGTTGTTTTGCGATATCGACCTTTTGTCCTTCACCGGACCTCGCATCAACCCAATCACTTATCCAACTCATAATAATACCCTATGTCTCTATTTAATATACTTATTTCTTAAATGAGAAGCCACTAGCACTTGAACTATCGCTTCTCACCCAACCTTTTTCACTTTTTACCTCTATAAAGGGGGTATCTTTATCAAATATCACCCTTATCGAGCCTACAGCACCTGATGTTCTAGTCGGTTCTTCATCCTGACCTATCTTATCATTTAACTTATCAAATTCTGCTGAAATTTCTTTCATAAAGGTTCCTAAATCATTACCGCCAAAGGTATTAGTACTTGTACCTAAGCTTTTATATTTTTTAATAACCTTCCTTAACTTACTCATTTTGCCCTCTTTGGTTTATAAATAACAGATAATGCGTGTACTTTATAATCTGTACCTGAACCGTTATCACCAGTCACTCTTGCTTTTACCCAGTGAGTCTTACCCTTGTCTGCATTTTGAAGTTTTATTGCAGTATTATTACTCCCTGAAAAACTAGTACTAACATCAATTCCTTGTGTAAAACCACCACCTACGTCATATCTAACGTCAGTATTAGCTCTGTTATTAGCTTCAATCTTAATATTTCTTATCTTTTTATCAATCATTGTGGTCCCCATATTAATCTTCTTGGATTTCCACTCCCAATCATAACGATTGTTTTCATCCTGTAAAAGTTTACCAATTCTATTATCACTATACAGGCAGATAGTAGCACCATCTTTAGTTAATAAGGTGTCTCTTACCTCCTTATCTGTTTCCCATAGGTCCCATCTACCACTTCTATAAGAATAAGCCCATACTCTATGAATACTATCACTAGTACTGAAGAATATTAAGAAAGCTTTTCTTTTAGCATCATACCCCAATCTACATTTAGACTTTACTTCTGTGCTTAAATTAGACCATCCAAAGGTATCTACTGTTAATATTTTGTCTCCTACGGCTTGTATCTGAGGAGTGCATACATAAATATTTCTATAATCAGCAAAAATAAAACCAGCGTCTGTAACCATCATAGCTTTAGGTCCTATACAACCAATACCTTCTATAGTATCTTCTATATAAAATCCTTCAGGATTAATAACAGAAGTTTGATTTTCGCTAAAAACATATAATTTGCCCTGAAATCCCTTCATAGCTATTGGGACAAAAGGCATTTGTAAGAATTGAGATGACCAATCAAAGATAGAGTATTTACCCGGTTGAGACCTGAATATATAATTATCAGCATCTTCTATTTCAGTGTGTTCACAATTACCTACAAACATATAAGCATTTACTGTGGCATTTACTCCATAATTAATATGAAGATTATACATCTCTTGATGTATTCCATTTATTGCTTCATAGGTTCCCTCTACGTCTCCATTGTCTTTAATTGGATACTCCCACCTATTATTAGTATCACTCCAATTAAAATCTCTTAATTTCACTTCCGTCAAAAATCTATAAAGTGTATCTGGTTTATCTGGGTCAGTCTTGTCTGAAGAGTGATAAGCTCTGTATATAGCAACTGCTGTCACCCTTTTATTTAATGCCGCTTCTTCAAGATAAACACTAAAGTTTACTGGATAGATAAGAGTTGCTTCCTCCAGACCGTCCAATTTTGCTGTATCACTAAGAAAGACTGTTTCTTGATAACCATCTAATACTAAGGTGGCTCTATAAAATAAAGTTTTACAACCAGCCCCTGATGGTCCTTGCCAACTACCAGAACTATCAAGTGTTGGGGCAGTTATTCCAAAATAATCAACAGGAGTTCCAGATAACCAAGTATTTGTTGCATTAGCACTTCCCGGACCGCCTATATCTAAATAAAAGATTCCTTCTTTTACGTGGTTACCAGTTTGGACAGACCATACTACATCTTGATGCTTAGCATTTTCAGGATACCAAACAATATTATTCCCCCCGTGTTTCCAATCAGCTTCAGGAATATTCCAGTTTGTTTCGGGCATTCTGTAACTATTTTTATCGTCATCAGGCTGATTTGCCTCTGAGTAATCCTGTAAATAGTGTCTTTTCCTAGCATTTGCAGAGCCATTTGTTCCTGATGTTGGCTGATAAAAGTAAGTCCCTGATTGATAAAATTCAGTATGTAAACTACTTTGCATAAGACTACTGTTTTCCATCCAATTAGTATAAGCATTCTGAGTCCCTGTATTCCAATCATTTGGAAATAAGTCTACCATAGGATAAGTACCTTTTGTCACTAAATAAGTCATAGGAGCGGCAGGTTCTAATCCCATTCTAAATGATAGATATTTTCTATTCCCCGGTCTTACATAGCTAAACATCATTCTCTTTCTTGCGTGAGATGATGTAGATAAAGTTGTTACAGTTACAGTCCCTTCGTCACCGAATAGCGGTTTAACTGAAGGGATTGCTTTGTGCCTAAAAACTCCTTGACCATCGGTAGGGTTATTTAGTAATTCTGTGAAAGAGCCAGTTATATCTGTCGCATTTTGCCATTTCTCAAGTGAATCATAGTCAGGATTACCAGTCCAATCTTGAGTGTGCGATAACATCTTATGAAAACCCTGCCCAGAAATATTAAAGGGTTGTATCATATGAGTAACCCACCTTAAAGAAGTAAGGGTTTGTTTATTTATATTATCCACATTATAACCAGATGCTGGTTCATATGAACTTGCATTAAAACTTCCAGTACAAGCGTCATCACCGTCCAAGAAATAGGGTCCGGTCATTCCTTGTTCTCCCCCTTGAGTTATTTCCCAGAACCTTGCTTCGTCTTGACTCATAGAACCGGGGACCGAGAGCCTTCCTTTATGTGCGATTTGGTCAGCAACGTCTGAAGAGTCATACCATTGGGCACCAATTCTATTAGAAGTATTTCCACTGTTATAACTTATTGTTGGTCTATACTCACAGGTCCAACCTATTGTAGGGTTTACACCTGTATCGTCCATTCCTGCATTAAATAAAGAATGTCTGCCGGGTACATTTATAATTCCGTGTTTACCCTTTACCCCCTCGAGTTGAGCATCCTGAGCTTTAACAACATACCACGCAGGAGTTCGACCTACAGTAGTATCAGATGTTCCATTTTTAGATTGAGGATTATATATTTGAGGACCAAACCCTATTAAGGTATTATCTTTTTGGACACCAGTTGGCACAACCCAATACCAACCCCTTTCTCTTTTAACCTTAGTAAGGTCTCCATCAATCGGAAAGAGATTAGTTGTTGATTCAGTATATCCGTGTGGATTTTGAAAAAATTCATCCTCTAAGCAAGTTTCATTAGTAAGTGGAGTTATGTCATCAAAAGCTGAGTGTTGATACCCATCTATTTTCACACCATCCCCAGTACCACCAGACCAATCAGGTAAATCTATCACATCCAAATGTGCCCCCTCGCATAAAACATCCCAGCCACCAAGGGCAAGATTCGCAGAGTTACCACTAGCTTCTTCATATTCTGCTTCAATACCACCTACTGTCCATAACCAAGAATATTGATGTGCATACTGGTCATTCCAATCTTCAAAAGAACCTTTTTCCGCAGATAAGACAAATTTTACATTCATCTTATCATCAATAGCGGTACTTAAGCCACCACCATATTTACCAACAACTAAAAAATCGTGAAAATATCTTACTTTCCCTGTATTGTTAGCACCATCAAAATTAGGAGAATCAAGATAGATACTATGGATTTTATTATATTGTGTTCCCGGTATAATACCTGAAGCTGTATCTGAGTTTAAATCGTAAAAATCTAATACGGCAATACATTTCTCTAAATCACCATAATGTAAACCCGTTTTCGATGAAGCGTGGTCTCTCATTATTACAAATCCATCACAGTAAGCACTTGTACCAGAGCCTCTGTTTCTTCCATAATATTTTCTTATTGCCCTAATAGGAGTAGGAACCTGAACAGTAGTTATATGTTCATCATCAATATTATAAATATAAAACTTGCCTTCATTGTTATTAAAAGCGGCATTCTCGTGGTCTTCGTCCTTAATGCCCACTATTATTTTAGCATCTTTAGAGTTAGTTGCTCCTGCCCTAAAAGCAACAGACCTATCAAAAGTCATTCTATTTGGACCTGCTGTAGATGAGACTACTACAGGCATTGCCGCTTCTGCCTTTATAACAGAATTTTCACCCATACCATACATACCTAAATTTTTATTGTACCCAAGCCATATTGGTGGCTTATCCTTACCCTTAGCGATATATACTTCTTTATTCTTTTTCTCAAAATCAAGGGTAAAACCGGGATTAACTGACCCTATATTAGTGGTAGTATTACTTAAAATAGGGTTATCAGTATCTATACCCTCAATAATTGCAACATCTCCAGTTTCTTTACTTATTGCTAATAAGTTTCTATCTTCACCTATGTCTATTGATTCAAGATAATCATAATTAAGATTAACATCATTTGATAATTTTAAATCTGAAAAACACTTAAAAATCCAATGGTCACCTACAGTATAATCATTCTTATCAGGTCGAGTAAACTTAATGCTCATCCCATCGCTTAATGAATAAGAAGTGTTAACCGCTATCTCTGTTCCCCAATTACCCGCTGTTTCTGGAGCTGTAGAACCATCTTGGAACATCCAACTGCTCCAATCTCCTGTATAATCAGCATAGGCATCTTGCTTTCTCCATCTAAATACTAATCTCGAAGCGGCTCCACTTGAACCATTGGTTTTAACCTGTATCTGGAAATTCTTATCATTAGTACCCGTATAGCTACCTGTAAAATCTAAATAACTTTTATTATTAGCGGCGTATTGTTCTCTAAGATATGTTGCCATTATTCACTCTGGTTATCAGGTATATTTTGTATAGGAACTTGAGACCTTGATTCTAAAAAGGATTGAGAACGAGGTCTATTATATTCAACTAATAGATAATGTTGCGAAAAACCCGATGGTTTTAAGAAGGTAGCCTTAGGTATGCCTTTTAGCTCTCCCTTCGTTAAAGGCTCAATATTGAGGCTATAAGTAGCGGCATTATCAGGTATGTCTAATTCATCATTGGGATTAGCAACTATTCCTGCGTTAAAGCTTCCTATTTCATATATTTTCTTCGGCATATTAATTCCCGTCTATTGTCTTACCCCAAAGAGAAGTAACACCATTAATAATATTAACAACGTGAACTGTGAATCTATCGTCTGTATAGTAGTCAACAACTGCAAAGGCGTGTGCCCAATTAGTTTTTCTATTACCGAGCCAAGCATTTTTTTCATCTGTCATATCCTTTAGACATCCTATAGACCAAGCACTCTTTGGTCCATCTATATGTGTCACGGAGTTCATTTGCAAGTCGTGATGATGCCCGTACATAATATTGCATCCCAATTTTAATAAGTGGTTTCTTGCGTGTGCTATGCCCCCATAGTGATTTCCGTGATAAAACCATAGATGTCCTATCTTTAAGTACTTTCCATTTGGATAATATTCGTAACCTCGTTGCTTTAAGAGTAGAGCTTCTGGTACGCTTAATCCTTGAAGGTAAGGATTTTCTTCCGAAAAGGACCCTAGCCATTGTTCGTGGTTCCCTTCAATAAAGTATCTCTCACTGCATTTAACCTTATCAAGTGCTTCATCTATTATATCCATTCCTTCGTTAACATTTTTAATATCCTCATATACCCTTGGTAATTGATACTCCAATGGTGGACGCTTTCGCTTCTTCCATTGCCAATGTGAAACTGAGCTGAACTCTCCTACGTCCCCTAAGTCCACATAAAAATCTGGTTTTACTAATTTTATTGCTTCGCATACTACATTAATTGCAGGTTTATCGTGAAGTGGAAAGTGCTTATCTGGAGTAATGATACCTCGTTTAACAACATCATCTCCTAGTTTGGTAACTCTTCGCATATATGTTTTAATCCTCCTAAATCTATCCATAATTTAGATGCTTTATCCAAGTGCTTGATTGTAGTCCGCTTTGTAAATTTTAAGAACCTTTCTCCACATTTCTCACATTCCCAGTATAATACACCATCTTTTGCACCGATTAACTCAATACCAATAACTGAATTACCCTGACAAAAGTGACAAGACTTCGGGGCGTCTTTGAACCTTTTAGAGCCTTTAAACTCTAACTTATCAAATATTTCCTTACCGTCATCACTATGTTGAAATTGCTCTTCTGTACCACCCATACCAATACTTCTCCAGAGTTGGTTTTCTATTTACTAAGTCTGCATAGTATTTTACTCTGTAACTACGCAGTCTACCTTTTTCAAGTCCTGATTTTAAAGCATTACTTATAGTCTTTGGTCCTATGCCACCATCAATATCGGTCTTTACTCCTTTAGCACTTATTGCCTTTTGGAGTATCTTTACTGCTCTTGATTTACCCATATTAACAACCATATCAAAATAAATAAGTCTTAACTCTTCGGGAAGTTGAGGACATTTTGCTTTTACCCAGTAGTCCCTGTAGTAAATATCCTCAACATCTTTTTGAGTAAGATTTTTTATATCAAGATTGGGGTATGCTTTCTTACTGATTCCCATCATAGTTTCTCCACCCGGGTCATCAGGGTCGTTTACATATCCTCCCTCGTGCTTTAATATCGTTTTTATGGCATCTTTAAAACCCACCATTACTTTCCTTTAAACATTCCTTCTAAAAGGTCAGTTACTACATCGACACACTTTTCAAAGAAGATTTGTTCCTTCTCTTCTGATACAAAAGGGATATCAATTTTTTCGTTTATTTTAGTTGCTATCATATCAGCCATCTCATCTGAGCCAAGATGTCCCATCATTTCATCCTTCATCTTGTCTGCTTGAGCTTCTGCTAGGTCAACTAACATTTTCTTAAAGTCCATTTACGACTCCTTTATCTTTTTTGTTTTTAAGTATAGGTAATAAATCTGTGCTGAAAACATTACGCACATCAAAACCCCTGAAATTATATCTGTCCAGTAAACTAAGCCTAAGCTTGTACTTAATCCTGTTACTTTTAAACTATCCATTCCACTAAACCCTTATTTATGTCCATTTATGCGACTTAGATTACCCTTTACTTCCATTAGAATATCACTCAAATCATTTAATTCTTCAACCATTTTTTCGTGTCTTCTGTCTCTAATTTCATCTGACTTATTCCAACGCTCTATTAATTTGATAATCATTCCTTCAGCATTTTCTAGGGTTTCTGATTGTCCTCTATTTTCAACTTGTAATTTTTGTATTGCTTCGGCTTGTTCATTCCCTCTCCGATTCATAGAATATACCATATACACGAACATTCCCCCGACCACACCAATCATACCGGCTTCGGAGTATACTTCCAAAAAATCCATAATTACTCCTCTTCGTCATTAGGTTTACATTTATCACATAGCCCATTCATAGGCTGACTTACTGGTGCATCACACTCTATACAATGAAATGGCATTGGCATATATTACTCCGCATTATTTCTTCTTTTTCTTTAACAATTTTTGATGCCACTTTAACTCTTCTTCCATTTCAGCATATCTTGCCTCTTCTTCAATTATATGCTTTTCGACAAGTTCTCTAATTGTGGTATCAGATTCTGAAACTCTCCTTTCAAGGTCACTAATCCTCTGGATAACTGTATAGTACGAATAAACAAGTCCAGCGATAACCATAACAGACTGAAACAACCACTTAAGGTTAATGCTAACAACGGCATTATCATCAACGACTGTCCCCCTGTACGACCTAGCTGTCTTTGGCTTCTCAATCACCGTCACCCGGTGGTGGGATTTCTTTACCAAGTAGATTCATTAAAATGGTCCATACACCTTTTAAATTATCCATATCAATATCACCCATTGATTTACCATCAATTTGTTCAAGAGCTTTTTTAAGTTCTTTTTCTGTATTTTTTTTCCAATCTTCTAATTCTGATTTTAACATAATTACTCCTATAAACCCATTTTTTCGTGTGTTGAAGTTATCCAACCATCAAGTTTAGAATCGGTTCCAGTCCCAAAAGTGACACCCTTCATAATTGAAAGTAATGCGATATCTCCATCAAAAACATTAGTACCAGCAACTCCTGAAGAAGGAATACAACCTAATCCATATGGAGCAGTCTCTGTTGCCCAAGCAACTGTAGATAGGGTATCTGATGATGAGCCATCAGGTCCAGCTTCCCATTTTACACCAGTCCAACTGGATTTGTAACCCCTTATTCTATATGTTGCACCTTTATTGCCTTGATAACTGTCAAATGACGCAACTATACACTTCCAAGTATTAACTGGAAAAGCACTAGTCCCTGTAGTTCTTGTCTGCCAATTATTACTTGTATCTTTTGCTCTTATTTGAAAAGCACCGCTACTTAAAGAATTTATTTCCATAAGTTTATTAGAGTTAGTGTTGTCTGAAATGCTAAATAAAGTACCATTATGAGCAGTGTGTTTTTTAAACCAAATCATAATTGTTGTACCATTTCCTGCCGCTAAGTTTGTAAGGTTTGTTATTGCACCTTCATTCCAAGAATTAACACAGTCTTCACTACCATCACAAGTAATATAGCCGGGAGTAGTTGTACTTGTAGATGGAGTGAAAGATGCACTACTCATAACATCAGCATCGTGACCCCAAGATTCTACTTCATTTACAGTACCACTACCATTATAAGACGCACTATATCCAAAATCTATTCTGAATTTCTCATAAGAGTTCCACCAAGAAGCAACAGCCGCAGAGTACCAATCTGTATTATTGTTCCAAGCTGGGGCGGCATCGTGGTCATAACCATAAAACTCAGACATTGCATAGGGTGTAGTACTATTTGGATAACTTGATGAATCAGTATTAATTGACTCATTTAGAGGTGCCCCACCAGTTGATAATCCTTTTAAAGAAGGAGATTCACCATCAGCATTAACATAATAATCCGATTCATTAAATTCTGCGTGTATACTTGTAAGTGATAACGCACCACTACTTGGAACAGCCACTACACTTCTCCTTTAGTTCTTTTACTTCAGATTTTAATTCTTTTATTGATTCTATTAATAATGGTACAATCCTTTCATATTGGACTGTTAAGTACTCTTCACCACTTAAAGAACCATCATTGCCATCATTGTCAAATGGGGCTAATTTAACCGCTTCTGGTAAAACCTCCTTAACATCTTGAGCATATACACCTACTGATTTTCCAGCTCTATTATCAAACCCAGCTACCTCACTTGCTTTAGCATTCCAGACATATGTAATCCCTGTTAACTTATCTATTTTATCAAGTGCGTCCGATATTGGCTCAACATCTTCTTTTAACCTCTTGTCTGAAGCAAAAGCAATAACATCATTTGCGGCGTCTACCCTACCATCGGTAGCGTGTGCAGTAGTCCCAACTCCTAATGAATGTTGTATTCTAGCATCTCCATCAACATCAAGTTCACAAATAGGCTGACATTTAATCCCTAATTCATTATTACCTAAATCCCAATTCATATTATTATTAGTGAGTCCAGTATCCTCACCAATAGACATATGACCATCTTTAACATTAATATATCCAGTCGTATCATCATCGGATATTCTAACATTTGTGGTGTCTGTTGCTGAATGTACTGTAAATTGAGCATTGGAAGGTGGGTTTGTTAATCCGACAGACACATTTTGTGTTGAACCATCAACAGTTACTCCACCAGTTTGATTTGTCCAAAGTCTCATATCAGTTGTACTAACAGTACTAATATAACCAGTTGCATTTTCAAAATAATGACCATTCTGTTTCTGATATTGATAACGAGTTCCAGCCGCATTATGTACTTCTATTCCATTATTATCATTATATGCTTTTACAGTAGCGGCAGTACCACCTGCTGAGCCTACTAATAGATTACCAGCAAATGAGGAATTTCCTGTACCCTTAACAGCAAGATTTCCACTATTGTCAATTCTCATTGACTCAGCACCATTTCTATTGAAAATAAAACCACTATAGGCATAAAGATTCATATCAAGGCTATTTCTGCCGAGATGTACATTACCATCAGAAATCTGAATAGCGTTTGTGTGGTTCCCTGTATTTAATTGACCACTTGCGAAAACATCTGTACATCTTAGGTCATTATCAGTTACAGTTGATGTGCCAATACTTAATCCGCCATCTTTAACATACACACCTTTATTAGTACCATCAGTTCCAAAGGTGAAACCAGCGTGTGTTTTAGTATTAGCATACATACCCATCTTGCCATCTGCATCAAAACTAAAACATCTTTCTTTATAAGGAGATGAATTATCATAACCATTACCAATATGAATCCACATTTGGTCATTATATGCACTAGGCTGATTAGCAAAGCCCATACCACCTAAACACGAGCCAGAACCAGAACCAGTAAAAAATAATATTCTTGATTGATTACCCGTGCCACCTCTTCTAATATTAAGTGTAGATGCACCAAGTGGGGTAGGACTACCTAATTCTAATATAGGATTAGCACCTGCTATTTCCATTTCAGCAGTTCCAGAACCAGAACCTGCTAATAAAATTCTTGAGTTACTACTAGAGTCTTGATTTACTGTATAACTACCCTTACAAACAACTGTACCATCAGCTAATGCTTGGAACTCATCATCCTGTATCTTAAGGTTACCACTACTATCTACACTAAATGGATATATACCACCAGATTGAGTACCAATACTTAATGAACCACCTACCATAGTAATTGCGGAATTACCATCTACGGCACTCTTTGCCGCTTCTCCAGCAACAGCTTTTGTTTTAATATCAGCCGCACTAGTACCACCTATATCACCGGTAAAAGTACCTGCTAATATAGTTGCTTTACTTGCATTCTCTACATTACCTAAACCAACATCTGACTTAGTAACACCTGACCTAATATCAGCTACAGATGTATTTCCTACATTAGCAAGTCCAACGTGACTTTTAGTTATACCACTTGGTGTACCTGTGAACGTAGGATTAGCAAACATAGTAGCCTTAGATTCATTATCTACATTAGCAAGACCTACATCAGACTTTGTTGGTTTATTACCAGAGTGATATTGGGCGTTATTGGTTACATTAGAAAGTCCTACATCTGATTTAGTTGGCTTATTGCTAGTAGTGTATACATTAGCAACAGCGACACTATTAATAGAACCGCTTACGTTTCCTGTAAAGTCAGCGTCTGCTCTTTGTATTTTTTTCCAATATTTAGCCATTGTCTATAACTTCACCTTCTTCAACTTGAGCCCATTCTGGGTCCGACTTAGCGGCTTCTTCGAAACTCTTTTTAAATTTCTTGTACATTTCATAAACCCAAATTCCATCCTTTATTGGTACAGTTACATTATCTAATAATGATACTATTATTTGTAGTTCTTGAGTTGTACACTTAACTATCTTCAACTTTGCTTTCGGCATTGTTTCTCTCCTGTTCTAGCATAGCCTTTATAAACTTAACTTTTAAATAAGTTGTAGTGGCTTGTTCTATCTCTCTACCCCTATATGTTCTTTCCTGCATTAGTTCAAATATATAACTAATGTCGGATAACTCCAATTTAGAGAGCTTCTGTTGTAAATCAACAACCTCTTCCTTAGCTTGAGGTTGAATTATTTTGTCCTTTGCAGACTCCCAGAATCCCATTAGGATTTCCCTGCATCTACTGATTCCTTTGCAGAATTTTTGTAATCATATGGATATCCA
>Ga0098054_1000661_pt1 | contig 19908 bp, 23 predicted proteins | sample 16_taG_FD_75048 | JGI IMG/M metagenome (GOLD analysis project Ga0098054, IMG submission 75048) | Marine viral communities from the Subarctic Pacific Ocean - 16_ETSP_OMZ_AT15313 metaG | ecosystem: Environmental > Aquatic > Marine > Oceanic | place: Pacific Ocean | collected 2015-01-18
CCAGTGAGGTAGTCGAAGCCGCTGTTGTTCTCCAAGTCCGGCCCCTCTCCATCGGCCCAGAATCGGAACTCGGCGATGTTGACGCGCTCGGTGGGTACGACTCCGGTGATGGCACGACCGAGGAATAACCAAGCACTGGTCCAAGCTCCTGCCGTACTGCCCATAGCGTTCGTCGCACCGCCGATGGCAGTGTCGAAAGCTACCTCACCGTTGATGGCGAGGCGGTTGACGTTCAGGAAGCGCGACGAGGAAGCACTGGGGTCGTCCACAACATCCAGCCCGAACGAGAGCCAGTTGAACTGGTCCCAGTTGTTTAGGGTGATACCCATGGTGTTGCGGATATCATCTACCGTCTTGATATAGATGGCATTAGCGGAGGCGGGCGACCAGATGCGTTTAGGGATGGCGAAAGTGCCGTCCGATCCTACACGGAGGGTCAGGGTTCCGTCACCCAGGGCACTGAAGAAGATGGAGATGGCCGCGTCCTCGAAGGCTGTGGCGGTTTCATCCAGTGCCAGGAGCGGAATCTCGGATGGTATGTCCGTCGTATCTTGGAGGAAATGCTCGTGGGTATCTGGGGTGTTCGGCGCACTCCGAACATCCATACCCATACCGAGTCCCACATCGAAGAAGTTGTCCTCTAGGGCGGCCGTATCCTCGAAGATGGGCGCCATGTCGCAGAATATCTCTTGGTGTAGTGGTTCCCCAGACCATGCCGCGAACCTATCCAGCCCGTTGGCTTTGAGTACATGGGAGGCATAGGCGCGTTCCCACACTCGATAATGCCAGTGGACTACATCGGCGGGCGCTGGGTTGAGGAAGCCCCATGCGCTGGTCCATGAGACGCTTTTGGTATCGCCCTGGATTGCTTCTGGCTGTCCGTCTGTGGCGGGCGTTGATCCAGTATCTTCCGTGATAAACGGAATAGTCGCACGGGCACGACCACCAGCACCGAATAGCCAGTTGCGATTCGGCTGAATGGAACTCCACCCATTGAAGAACGTCGAGCCAGTGTACGCGGATCGACTCGGGCAGGTCCAGCCGCCGTATGATGCCTCGCCACTATAGGCATTCATGGAGCGGGCGGTCAGCTCGACGAAGGTATCGTTGGTGATGTCGTGCTGGTAGACATGGAGTGCCTGGCCCTGGCGCACAAAGTAGACCGCGTAGTCATTTCCGGCGGTCCAGGAGTCGTCGGTGAAGGTCAGCGCGTAGTAGTTGGTGTTGACATTATCTTCTTCCCCAGGCCCTCCGTAATATGCAATATCGAACTTCTGGCGACTGATAAGGCAAACTAGCCGCTCATTGCCAGCGCCGTTACCGTACTGGGAGCCAACGGTCGAGTGGCCGTTGACGATGTAGGCCACGAAGTCCGCATTGTGGTTCCTGTGGCCATCACTACTAGCCGGACCAGTACCGCCCAACGCACAGATAGGAGTCGCCTGCCATCGGTTAGACTCCGAGATAGGCGTCTGGTGTCGGAACACACTCTGCTGCGTCCAGTTGGAATCCACGTCTAAGCTCTGGGCGGTGATTGGGGACTGGAAGAACGATCGCGCTGTACTGGTGGCGTGGAGGGTAGAGCGAGAGCCGCGGTGGTGTACCAGCTCCTTGAAATCCGCACTGTCGTAGTCCGGCATACGGACATCCAGCTCGGCCACATGGGACTCACCATCAACAAGGGCTGCCGCGTTTCCGCCGCGGAATACATCGGGGTTGGTTCCGACGCTGCCAGTCTCACCGTAAGACTCGCCCAGTTCTGTGCCACTACCGTCGTCGCCGTCTACCGAACTACCGAGGATTACTCGGGAGCCTTGGGTCGCGTCCACCGGATCGAGTCTATGTACTGGGCCAGCGGTCCCGTTGTAGGTCAGGTATCGATAGCCATAGGCCACGGCACCATCCAATACGCCGGGGGAGGTGGCCTTGGCGCTTACATTAGTTCCGGGCGTCTCGATGCCCAGGGTGCGGCACCTCTCGCGGATGCTGTCCTGCATGGTCACGGCGCCACTGCTCACCAGGAAGGAGAGCGGCCCCAAACGCGAGGCAGTCAGGTCAGACTCGACACGCTGGGCTAGGTGGGTGGTGTAGCCCGCCGGACCAGCACCAGTCAATGGGAGGCCACCTGCGATACCGACATACTCATCATCGGACTGGGGGCCTGGTGTGTAGCGGGGTTCGCCCGATACTGCCGAGTGGGTGATTAGCTGGGCCGGGGTGCCGTTGAGTGACAGATCCCGCAGTTCACCGTCCGCGAAGTCGAAGTAGAACGATGCACCCGTGGCGCCGGAATCGCGGCGCGTCTCGTATGGATACAGTGCAATCTTGGAGAGACTACCCCAGAAAGGCGTCTCGGTGGTCGTGTCCTCGGGGGCGCCCACATAGACGTTGGGAATGCGCTGGAGGTCGAGGTACGGCGGGTACTGCTCGGTGCCGCTATTCTCGGTGGTGACAAGCGTGGTGCCGTCGTCCACCTGGAGGAATCGCTGATCCCCAGTACGACCCGCGGCGATGGTGAACGACTCCCCCGCACCAACTACCGGAGTAGTTGAGGTCATAGTGGTGCCGTTGATGGTGCATTCCACCTGCCCGGATGCGTTGATCTCCAGGAGGATGAGGTCGCCGTAGTCCAGGATGGTGTTGACGGCGCCATAGTTTCGGCCCATCGTGCCCTCGATATACACGGACCAGGAATCCTCGGCCGTACTACGGGCAAGGGTCTGGAAGTAGCGGTCCATCTCCCCAGTGTGGCGCACAAGCATGGCGCCTTGTGTTCCAGGGAAGGTGAGCGTGGAGTCACGGAGGACTGGATGGGCGGGGTAGCCGTTGAGCCAGCGCCGACCATTTCCGGTGTTGATGCTGTCCGGAATCACCGCGCCCGCATTACGGCCGTCGAGATACCAATAACTGAGAATAGACGCGGGGGCGCGAACACCCAGTACGGTGGACTCGTCGGCGATATAGGACTGGGTGTAGCCGAAGCCGCTGATAACTGGATGCACCGATTCGGGCTTGCTGAAGTCTTCGCGGCCCAGTAGCCTCAGTTTCCAATCATCAGTGTAGGTTCCGCTGAGTGTGATAGTCGCCGTGTCGGTGCCATCCGTGATAGACAGCGTGGTTCCGGTCAGGCGGAGAACCAGATCGTAGGCGGTACTGGGGGTGACAGCGAACGAATCGGTCTGGGTGGTGGGCGTCTGGTTGGTCGCCGCCAGTACTAGCGAATAGGTGGATTCGTCGGTGCGCTCCAAGTAGACTCGGTAGTGGCTGCCCGTGGCCGAGTCGTCTAGGTTGATGATGGGGTAAGTGCCTGTGGCCGCGGTGATGTCGCCCGATGCCAAAGACAATGGCATGGTCAGGCCACTACTGGAATCAATGTCGATGTCCAACTCCATGTAGCCATCGCCGGGGACTGTGATGCCCAAGGCCGCACCACGCCGCGATTGGCGTAGGGAACCATGTCGGCGCTCTAGCTCCAGCTGGCTATCCGGCGCCACTTCCTTGCGCTCGTACAACGCCCCGGCTGTATTACGGCCAAGGGGGGTGCGGTCGATGTGGACGTTAGGCATAGAACTCCAAGCGAACTGTTAGGGAGGTGTCGCCAAGGCCGCGGATAGTGAAGCCCACATGGGTCGCGCTACCTAGTGCATACCGCTCGATCCGATTGGTGCCGAACTCCTGGTAGAGTCCTTCCACTAACAGGGGGTTGCGGCGGTTACGACCTTCCTCGATGGCGTTCAGCATTTCTAGCTGCACTCCATCAGCGATACCCACCGCATCAGCCATCGTGACCTTGACCCACGTGGCGCCCGTGGGCACTGGAATGGGGCCTTGGAATCCGCCCCCAGAGATGTTCTTCACGCGCCACTTCTGGAGTGATACGTCTGTGAGGACTGGGGGGTCCACGGTGGTCCAGCTATTGTCAGGCTCTTGGCGTTGGAATATTGGCATTATGTTCTCAGCGTCCCCACTAGCAGTACCCAACAGACCTGACCGAAGAGGTTGGTCGCCGAGCCGTTTTCAGTCCACACAACCTGGAGCCTATCGCCGCGGTTCCAGACTAAGTTGGCAGCGGTTCCATGAACAGCGCCGAGGTCAGTGATTCCGGTGGCAGGGAGGTCGCCATCGGTGTCGGTGTTGTAAGCCGTCGCAAGGAGGTCCGCGTTGGAGTTATCCTTGTTCTGGATTTGGATGTCCCAGTTGTTCGCGCCACTGGAGGTCGTGGATGCCTGGGTGCATATATATACCGCAGTCACGTCCATCTCAGTATCGCAGGGGCCGATGAACTTGGTGATGGTCGAACCACTCGATGCGTTACCCGCGACGATTGCGCCCACCTCGTCGATGGCTAGCATACCTAGTACATCATCTACGGTCAGCTCTTCGCTATCACCACTACCAGCCGTGGTGCGTCCGAGAATCCTGGCCGTGGCAACATTGCTGACCACATCCACAGTACCACCACCACCACCATTGACCTGAACCCAGTCGCCCACAACAGATGTACCCTTGGAAATCCAGATGTCTCCCGAGCTAGTGTTGACGAAGATAAGCCCTTCGCGGTCGGGTGCGGATGCTGGGTCGCTCGTATCTTCCTGGTACACGGAAGCCGCGACCAGGGATGGCGACATCTCGCCCACGCCCGAATCCGTACCGATGCGCATGGCATTGGAGAGCGGCGATGGGTTGATGTTCTGGTAGGATGCCGAAATGCCCGAATCACTCAGGTCAACATCGTTGTCCGGCATCGTGATGGTCCGCGTGGTCCCGGTACTGATGCTGGATGCCTCGAATGCGATTTCCTTGGTAGGGTCGCCGTCGTCCTGGATGCGGAATATGGTGTCTAGGAACTCGGGGTCCGAACCCCCAGTGCCGCTACCCGGAGTGCCACTACCAGACCAAATGGTATCGTCTTCGTTACCACGCCAGAAGTTATCCAGGAACGGCTCATCGCCGCGGGCCTGCTTCCAACATTCCTGTAGTGCGTCTTCAGTCCGCCAGTACGCCTGGCAGTAGTCCACGCGCTTGACCCACGATAGCTCTAGGTATGCGCCCTCAAGCGCGTCGCCCGTGAATGTCTCGACGTAGATGCCATGCTCGAAGAACACATGGGGACTGGTCTGGTCCCGCGAGTTCACTAGGTCCACTACGCAGCGGTTGTCGTCGGCCTCCTCGTTATCTGGATCTTCCGTGGTGAACAGTCGGGCACTGGCGTCCTTGGCGTCCGATTCCCCGGCCTTGTAGATGAGGCGGGCGCCCAATAGATACACGCTACCAGGTACGAAATGGTAGCGCGTGTCGTCCGCGACCTCCCATGTCTCAGTCTGGATGAGGTCCGGGTGCGGAAATGTAGGGTACTGGACCATTACATGCTCGTTACATGATGGCCGGAGCCGCCACGCTTCAGGTCGCGGGCCTCCCGCTTATCTTGCTGGGCCGCCACGATGGATAGCTGACCGCCGGGTGCCGTCCATTGGTGATACAAGACCACGGCATAGGACAGGATGAACTCCAGAACCTCGTTGGATGCGTCGATATCGGCATCAGCGTCGATGGCCCGGAGTTGGGTGATGCGGACTTCCGTGTCCGCGGTACTGGGGTGTGGGTAGAGGGCCAGGTATGATGCGTCCTGGTCACCGTCCCACCGCTGCTCGGCCTTCTTAGGCTGGCTGGATGTGGCGCCGTACAAGAGGTGCCCGTCAGTCCCCTGGGGCAGCTCGTGGTTACTGGAGCCGATGCGGACACTCACCACGCGCCCCGAGTGGGGGAGCTGGAGTGATCGCCGCTTGATTACGATTGTGGTGCCTGATAGTGCGTCCTCAACAGGGACGCCCAGGTCTAGTTGTTTACCGGACTGGTTCACGGTACGGGCCGGATAGCCAGTGCCGTCGATGTCCAGGATATCGCCGGGATGTACGAGGGGCAGTGCCTCGTTAAGGGTCACGATAGCACTGCCCGCCGAGTGGGTGTCGATGGTTACGTCCAGGTCACTCAGCGTCCGGCCCGTGAACGATTCCGCCAGACTCGGCACGTTGTCACCCAACGCACGAGCAATGGCGGAATCAATCACCTGGCCCAGGCGAGAAGTCTCCGTGGCGGTCAGGGTAGTTAGCCCTAACCGCACCTGGAGGTCACTCCGCAGAGTTGCCTGAGTAGCCATGTTAGGCTAGGGTTACGCCTTCCATGTGGCCGAACGAACGACGACCTTGATCGAGGCTCCACTGGTACTTCATCTCAGTACGCTTGAACCAGTTGGTACTGCCGGGGATAGGCCACGAACCTGGGAAGGTCTTGATGAGGCCCAACTCTGGTTCCACCTGCGAATCGCCAGTGACACCTAGAGTTGCATTACCAACCACGTTCAGACGCAGCGAGTTCATGTTCAGGAAGATGATCGGGTACTCAGCAGTGGTTGCCGCGCTGAAGTCCCATACAGTGGAGGCGGTGTCCAACATGCGGTGAGCATGGATGGTCAGGTCGCCGTGCTGCATAGAGCGGGAAGTGTCACCGAAGTTCACATGCGTTGGGTTGCCTGGGGAGGCAGCGTCACGCTTGAGCTGTACGATCTTGGCGAATACCGAGTCGCCTACCCATACGTCAGTTGGGCGTTCCAACTGGCCATACGAGAGTTGGCGGGCGAAGTCGTCGATGTCGTTGATGAGTTCCGAACCATCCGAGTTGGAAGCACTGAACAAGCCAGGCGCCCATTTCGCGGCCGAATCCTGGTCGATACCTGCGAAGGTTTCGTCCGCGCCTTGGTCTTTAACCAGTGCGAGACAGGACATGGAGCGAATAGTGCTGGACCAACCAGTGGTCGCATCACCATCGTATGGGTTCTTAACTACCGGAGTAGCGCCGACGCCATCAGTACGACCGAGCCAGAACATGGATTCCATCTCGTAGGCACGTTGGATGCTTACGGAGCGGAACAGCTCGTTCATGTAGTTGAAGTTCTCACCGACAGGCATGGAAGCCGGATAGGTGACGTTCTGGGTGTAGACACTCAGAGTGAACTTCGCGTTACCGATGATGTCTTTCGACTCAAGATCCAGGTCAGATGCACTGGACTTATCGCCGAAATCGTCATGGACGTGCGCGAACACAGTACCACCGCCAGCTTGGTACAAGAGCGGCTGGGTAATCTGAACGCGGTCAGGGATTACGAAGAGACGACCTTTTCGGGTGACGTCGGCAAGTAGGTACTCGCCGCTATCGGAGAAGATCTGAGGGAGAGTTACGGACTGATGTTCCGCAACGGCATTGATTAGGGTGTCGAGAGTCTGAGTCTCGGCAAATGGAAAGGCTACAGCCATGATGCTAAGTTGGTTCTGAGATTAAGTCAGTCCCACTAACGCCATGTCCTATCGTCCGTGTGATGCTCGTTCGTGTGCCGCGATTCGCGCTTCCAAGGAACCCCCATCGAGTTGAGGGGTTTTCGGTTCCGGGGTTACGCCTTCAATGACTACACGCTTCTCGCCGTAGAGGGACTGGCCGGATTCGGGCTGGTACTGCTGCTTGGCTGCCTCTTGGGAGCTGGGCATAGTGGCCACGATTTTGGCGATTCCTTCCTTGGTGGTTAGCGCGGTTTCCTTGAAGTCTGCACTGGCTTTGGCGAACTCGTGATAGCGCGGAGAACCCGGCGAGATTCCATGCTCGGCCAGATGGCCATACATTTCGTCGCGGAGGTTATCTTTACGGTCACGGGCTTCCATAGCCGCCGCAATCTTGGCGTCCACCTCGTCTTTCGACTGGAGTTCGCCCTTCTTGCGCTGAGTATCTAGGGCTTGACTCACGGCGGTCGAGACGTATCTATCTACGTCTGCCCGCTGCTCGTCGTCTAGGTTCAGGTCGTTAATGGAGTTAAGTACCTTCTCCACTTTCGCGGCTGCTCCCTCCAGTCGGGCTACCGGATCAGATGTCGGCTCCGTCGTAGTTTGGGCTACAGGGTCAGAGGTTGGGTCGGGGGTGTTACTATCAGTCATGGCTCTGTTTGCGGGGCTACGCGGTGGCGCTCCCTGCATCCGGCTACCGGACGGACGCATCTTACCATAATACGGCCACCTGTCAACCGCATTACGGGCTTTATTTTAAGAGTCCAAAAATGAACCACAAAGCCGTATTACGGGCCTTGTGGCTCATGTATGGGCCGTTAGGCCATCTTTTCGGCTAGGAAGTCCAGGACAGCACTAGCGGCCATTACAGCACGGCTCTTTACGGCCACAGTGTCGCCAGATACGGCGGTGAGACTATGGGTGCCACCAGGGACAATAACCACCTGCACCTCAGCACCGCGGGCCTCCATCTTGTCGCGGAAGCTGTCGATCCACGCTCGGGGGACTGTGGTGTCGTTCTCGCCGTAGATGAGGAGGTACGGGATTACAGGCAGCTTGTCCGTCATGTGAAGGGGGCTGCGGGCCTTTAGTCGGGCACGGTCGGCATAGGACAACTCGCCCCACGAGGAGTCACCATCGCCCTCGAAGTCCGGAATAGCGGCATGGCCGTTGCGATTAGGCTCCCAGTCGTAGAGGCCAATCAGCGGGGCGCGGAGGATGCAGCAGTCGGGCCGCAGTCCCTTGGTCATGGCCATCAGGAGGCGCATACAGCCGGAGCTGGCGCCGTAAGCGAAGGTCTTGGTGTCGTCCGCCTTGGGCAGCTCGTAGCGGGCGGACCATGCCTGGAGGATATCTTCCACGTCCTCGTCCATGACGCCGAAGTTGTCCCCATCACCACCGGCAACTGTACCTTCTGAGGCGGAGGCACCATTGCGGAGGCCCTCACCTTCACGGTAGTCGGGGGCAATCATGCAGTAGTTCACACCTAGACCACTGAGGCCGATATGGGTGCCGAACGTACTGGCGCCCGCGGCAGTGGCATCACCTAGAATCTTCTCGTCCGTGAGTTGGGAATCAGTACCAGCCTTACCACCACGACAGAAGATACCGAACGGCACCTCACCAGCGCCGGACGGTTGGAGGACAACTCCCCACTGAGCGAGGCCGCCAGAGTTGAACTCGACGTGTTTGGATTCACTGCCCGCGGCCACAATGGAACCACTGGGGTTGACGCCGCCCGTGGTCACTGGGGTCGGGGTATGGGCGGAGAGATTGAAGATTGCCATGTTAGCCTATTGTCTGGGGGGTTTGGGTCGGGGGTTCGCCCGCAGCAATATCCGCGGCGATTTGATTGTCGATCCCACCCTCGGCACTCATACCAGGGATGGGGGACTGTGGGGCGGCATTCTGGACCTGCGCCGCCTGCTCAGTGAGTATTAGCTCGTGCTGCTGGATTACGTCCAGTAGTGCGACCTGGTCGGCGCCGTCCTTCTCTAGGATGCGGCTATAGTCCGAGATGTAGACCTGGTGTTGGTCGTCCGCGTATACGGGCATCGACTGGCCCGTCTGGAGGAACATGAGGTATCGCTCCAATGCACCATCAGTCTGACTGTCTAGACGGAAGTATTGGTCCGTGTCGTGCCAGCCCAACGACTTCAGTACACGACGCAGGCCCTCGCCCAACATGCGGCGGGCATTCGGGTCTTGGAACTGGGCGAAGTGGTTACTAAGCATGGTGAAGGCCGTCATGTTCACCTCCAACCTTCCCTCCTGAGATAGGTTCGCAAGAGCCACAGGGTCCACGCGCACACCCATCGCGGCCTTCCGCGGATCTGGGACCGAGATGGTACGGAGCATGTCGCCGCCCGTGGGGGTCTTAATGGTGGTTCCGAACATCTTGCGCTGCCATAGCATGAAGATATAGGCGCCTGCCGACCAGGTGCGCGACATGATGCGGAGGCGGTCCGCGTTTCGTTTGTTGGCCGAACCAACCAGTGCCGCTGCCTCGGTGGCGGACTTCTCCGGATTAGTAGCAATGCCCCGATCGACAGCCCCGACTCCAGTAACTTCGTCCAGCAAAGCAATGAGAGTGTTTAGGGTGGCGATATATTCCTGGATGACGGGCGATCTCTCAATCGGGCGCATTGTGCTGTCCACCCCGCGTTCTGTCTGCGAGGTGTCCACGGGTACGAATACCCGACGACCACCCTTAGATGCCCGTTTCATGGCGTCGATGAGGGTCTGGTCGATGGCGTGGGAGTCATAGACAATCGTGGTGTTGATAGCCTCCGCTTCCTCCACGATGCGGGTGACAATGGTGTTGATATCCGTCACCAGCGGCAACCATGACACAACCTCGGCGGGGGCGATGTCCTCGTTAGGTGCAGGGGGTAGGGCACGGTCCACGATGAGGACTGGTGCCGTCAGGTTGGTGGTACCCACATAGACTCCCAACTTGGGCTTCTTGTTCTTGTTACGTTCGCCCCATAGATTGCCCGCGGGGTTGACGTACAGGCTCATGGGCGCCTGATTTCCCGTGGCGGTATGGCCCACGTCGAGGGCTTGGTGGTATACTTCGGTCACGTCCACCATGTCCCAGTCTTGTAGTACCTTGTTGTACTTCTCCTCGACCATCTCCTGAACATCCAGGTCTAGGTCGCCGAACTGCTTACTGAATGAATGCCACGAGAATCGGCGGCCATGTGGCTCGTAGCCGCAGTAGTCGGCCTCGATGGCCTGCCACTGGGGGTTGTCCTTCTCCGGGATGAGCTTCAGGCCGAAATAGGACTGGGTTGGTAGGAGGTACGCTAGTCGCTCGAAGGCGGTGTCCATACCGGACTGTGGGAGGACGGTGTGGAAGATTTCCTCCTGCTCCTCCGCCAGCGCCAGTCCGAGGTCGTTTAGAGGTTCAGTAATGAACGTGGGACGGCCCGGCGTGATGCTGATGACGATTTGCTTCAGGCGGCTATTCAGCAGGTTCACGCTGGTCTGGGGCATGTAGCGCGTGATGCCCGGCATCTGGATATTGGGAACGTCCGTGGTGGCGATGCCCCCTTCCGGAATCATGCTCAGGATGGAGGCCCCACCGATAGATCGGTTAGAGTATAGGTCGGCCAGAAGGTCTGCGTTCTGGCTTGATACGACACGCAAAGATGCCATGGCCTTCCCCACCAGTAGGGTCAGAGCTGTCTGGGCATCTTGGTCCAGTTGGTAGAACTTGGCCATGGGTGGTATGGTAGTGTCTCGGGAGGGTTATGTCAAGTATATTCCGGAAAATCAATAACCAGGACCGCCCATGGGGAATCCATCGGAAGGCCAGGGGGTTTTCGTCCAGTCCTTGTGGATTGTCGGGCTGTTGGGGAGCTGGGCGCGACGCTCCAGGTGTGTCCCTAGAAGGGCTAGGGCCGCAGGGACGTCATCGTAGTCGGACTTGGGGAACTCCGTGAGGCGCTGGAACAGGATGTTGCGGCCCTCGAACTCGTATGGGAACTGGAGCATTCCCTTCCGGATGGCCGTGGGGAAGCCGCCCAGTCGCTTGTTGAGCTGTGTTTTCGGAATGGGCTGTGGGTGGATCTGGACCTTGCCCAGGCGGCCCCTCTCGCGCATCCATGGGGCGATGACGCCGCTGAAGGCGACCTTCTCCACCCATATCGTCTTGAGCTTGGGCCATTCGTTCTGGGCGATTCCCGTTTCCAGGCGGACGATGGCTGTGTCCAGGTTTCCAGCGACCTCCGCGGCCCAGTGCGGAATGAAACAGTTTTGGTCTGCACTCATTCCCTGGGGAATTCCCCCAGGCATCGCGTGGGCGGGCACTACGCGCACCAGTACAAGGCCGTTGCGGTCCCCTGCCAGTCCCTCGACAGTTGCCACTGGGTCGAAGAGCATGATGTCCTTACCATCGGGGAGGTCTGCCTGGTCGAACGTACTGGCGTCCCGGAGGTCCGCATCATGGAACAGGGCATCCTCGGATGGTACAGGATTACATAAGTACTGGGCGGCGAAGTTGACCTTGGACAATCGCCGCTGGATTCCGTCCAGATCCTCCACGGTGAGGAACGATGGGCACAGGGGCGTCTTGCCGTCCACCACGCCGTCCGCATTACGGCCATCCCAGACGGAGAAGCGGAACTGGTGCCAGTCCGGCGATTCCCCCAGGTAGGATGTCACGTCCGAAAATGCCCAAGGGGTGCCGATATGGTCGATGGGGCTGGTGGGCGCATACATCAGCGGCTCCAGTTGTTGAATGAACTCGATAACCTGTTGGCGCCGGGCGAACGTATGGGAGTTCTGCTCGTTGGCCGGGTCGTCAACTGTTGCGTAGTTGGGGTGCTTGCCCGCCAATGCCGTGCCCGGCGATCCCGCGAAGATGGAAGGCTCGCGGCCCATTCCGCACCGGCCCTCGATATTGAACTGCTCACAGGGGCCTGATGCGCCCCGGCGCTTGATGGGGCGGGCGTGGGGGAATAGTGTGGCTACCGGAATGTAAATCAACTCGCCCTGGACGTTGAAGCACAGGTCGCCAGATAGCCTATCGCGGACTTCGCCTAAGAGCTGGCAGGCGAGGTCCATTCCGGCGGACGCTACAAGGATACGGGCCTGGGGGTCGCGGATTAAACGCCCACTGTTCTTGATTACCGATAGCACAGTACTCTTCGCATGGCCCCGTGGTACAATGGTACTGGTGCGCGAGTGCGAATTGCTATGGTCCAGCATATCCTGGTGGAACTGGCCGAACTGCTTGCGGCCGTCGTTGGTGCCGCGGTAGCCCATGGCGCGGCCCAGCTCCAGGTCGTTCTGGATGACCCCGCGGATGGCGTCCTTGAGGGTCGGATACTCGGTGGGCTTGGTGATGGACACGGGTGGCCACTATACGGCCGCCCTATGCGGATGTCAATAGGGGGTCCGCACTTTCCGGGAGGGGGTATGGGACAACGGCCTTGGGCGGGGGGTAGCGGCTTCCCCCGGAGGCCCCACCCCCCGCGATCGCTCGGCGGCTCGCCCCTCGGTAGCTGTTATAACATATACTGTGATGCCAGAATGTGTGGTGACGCGGATCTTGGCTGTATAGCACTGCGGTGGCGTAGCGTCAAGTGCTTTCCCGAACATATCCGTATGGCGGATTTCCGAGGGATTTTGTGATTATGGGCGTGGCGCGGGCCGATAATATTGATATGCGCGGCACAATCAGCCGCTAGAATGGAGAACTAAAAACATGATGCACAAAATAAACAAGGAAATATCTTTCACTGTAGAATACGACGGGCCTGGCGGGGAATACACCGGGATTCTAGTCGGATTCTGGAACGGGTTCCCGGAGTTGCTGATAACGTCAGATACCCGTGATGCCATTAACGCGCAATTTGAGGCTGAGGGAAACTTGAATCTGAACCCAGAGAATGAAGAGGACTTATTAGGGATTCCGGAATCTTGGGAAGAGGACGGATTCTATTTCCTAGGTGGCGGCGCATTCTGTCTTTGTATCCTAGTGGAATGAGGATACGAGAATGACTACCCAAAATATACACTACCCTGCCAGCTAATCCCTGCACCATCCACGACCACACAGCCCCCGGCGATTCGATTCGCGGGGGCTTAGGGCGTGAAACCGGGCGGCTCAATCCGAATTGTCCACTGAAAAGGGTACTGATAATGAAATCCAACAAGCTACCATCATTCTTAACGCTGCGAAATATAGGATATACGCATGTAATACTTCGCCCTGGGGGTAAGTATGACATCTACAAAAAATCCCTAACAAAAGCCCAAATGCACGCTGATACACTTTCAGCAAAAGGCGAAGAATGCCAGATAGCAGAGCTAAAGGGCGTTCAATACAGATAAACCGCGCCGCCACCCCAAGCCCCTAGCCCTTGATCTGTAGCGGATCACGGGCTTAGGGCAATGAAGGGAACTGGATTCCCTACCAACTTAAACAGGCCCAAAAACCAAAAGGAGAATAAAACCCATGAACTACCCTAAAAACCAGCCATATTTTGCCTACCTTGATGGGCAAGTGACCCCCGAAGATCACGATACCAACCGGGAAACCACTACCCCGGCGGGGCGTATTGCCTTCGTTTTCGACTGCTTTCACGCGGAATACTACATCGAAGGGCAGAACGTACAGAAAAGTCTTGCCTCATGGCTAGGCGGCTTGCCTTCCTGCATTAACTTACCCTACTATAATGACGATATTCTAGCCCTAGTTGAGTCCATGGACTCAGAACCAACTAAGCGCACTAAGGATCAGGAATACACAATCCTTAGCAACTACTTTAGCTTTATGGCCAATAAGTTGTTGCAACTCCAACACTGGCATAATCGCCAAGCCGAAAGCTATGGAGTGGAACTATGAAACCCCGCCCCAAATACCGCCCCTCACTGGCCGCCATCATGGCCGCTTGCGCTACCTGGATCGCCCTGGCCGCTTTCGTGGCCTTGGAAGTAAACCGCTAACCCCCCAATAAAACCATGAAACTACCTCAAGATACCCCGATGATTGAAGATGAAGCCCTACCTACTATCGAAGCCGCTATTCGTTTTAAGAGCAAGCCGCGCACAATGACCGATTGTCTTGGCGAGACTTTCGACTATGTGACGGTTCCGAATACACTGAAAAAGAGCCACCTTAATCTACCTGCATTGCGCAAAGCCAGGAAGCTAGGCGCGTATGCCAATAGCGACTTTATCGCTAGTATCATGCTCGGCAAGGCTTGTAGTATTGCAACGCGATACTATCACTCGAAAGGCGAGGACTATATCTATCGCCTGGATCGTCTGCCTGAAACCGTCACAGTAGACGCTAGTGGCTTCCTCGCTTCCGTCTCTATCGCCGTGATTGACTCGCTTCGCGCCTAGCCTCAATCCGGGCGGTACTTAGGGAGCAGGATATGCTCTCCACCATTACCCCGATGGAAAGGCATTGGCTGGATCGGCTAGAAAAGGCCATCCCATCCCTTAACCACTAACCCCGATAAAACCATGAAACTACCTCAACACGACCACGAAATCCGCATATTTGAAGCCGAGGGCGACAATCTAGCCGACCGCTTCACCGTACTGATCCGCTTCCCGGAAACCCCGGAAGTGTTGGACTGCTACGGAATGAGCGAGGGCGGGATCGCCTTCAATCAGTATTGCGGCGACGATGTAGAACCAGGGAATCACCTTGGCACTGAACTGAACACCATTCCCAATCACCTGAAACAGCCGATCCTGGATAGGATCGGAGGATAAAACCATGAAACAACCACAAAACACTAACGCCATCGCAACCGCCATCCTGGAAGTGTTGCCCGATACCCCTAACGCCGCACTCCTGGAAATCCTGGATAAGCTAGATCCGATTCCGCCGGAAGTTGCCAACATGGGCGACGGGGAACTGCTGGCGGCGTTGGAAGGAATGTTGGCGGAATGGGGGAATGTCCGAGACATCCGCATAGCAGAAGATAACGCACGGGCAGCCATCGCCAAGGCGCGGGGGCTGGGAGGATAACACGCCATGAAACCGACCAAAGAACAAGCCATCCATCACGCCTTCCTAGACATCGCCCACGTGCTGTACGCACTGGAGATTGACGAAGATGCGCTAACCATCGACATCGCAGCACTGAAAGCGACACTGGAAGAGCTACAGGAAGTCCACCCCAATACCCTGACGCACGAATACACCGAGGCGATGGACGAATAATGCCCCTAACCACAAAACAATCAAAACGCCGCGATCTCCTATGGGGGATCGTGGTGGTACTGGAGTTGTTGACGCTGTGTGTCATACTCCCCGGCTAAGGCAACATCCTAGCCTAACCCTTAAACTCAACAGATAAGAGAATGAAACCAAAGCTAAAAGATCCCACATGGGGCGAATACCACCGCGAAAGTCTGAAATACGGACTTCCACATAACGGCCATGTAGATGCCTACGTCAAGTTGCAGGAGCGACTCCGCCGGGAAGCAGTGATCGAGGCCGAACGCCTCCGAGAACTGCTGGCGGAAGCCGAACACTTCTTGCGACTCTACGCCGGAGAGGACTGCGGGGGCGGAGCGGCTTATAACCATAACGACTCCACCGGAGCCTAACAAACACCTAACAGCCCGGCGGGGATTGTACGCATAACACCATGACTACGAACCACATCCAAGACTCAAACCTCGGCGCTTTGATCCCCTCCCCCATAGCAGATAAAGAGGTCTGCTATTCCGTTAGGGGGACTGGGGTTGTGCCGCCTTGTAACGTACCGCTCCAGACCGCCACTAAGGGGTCGCCCTTGCACGAGGGCGCATACCCTAGTGATGACAGCTACGGGGTGCGATTAGCTCTAGGGGCCGCGCTGCAAGGCTCCGACATGGCCGCCGTTGAAATGTGGCGGCTCGGCGGGGAGGATGTGGATTAGTGGCCTGTGATCCCGTTCACTACAATATATACCTGGATGGGATATTCCAGGTATCAGTGGATGCACAGGGGGACTGCTTGGAGTGGGTGGAACGTCTACTGGTGCAGAACCCCGATAGTGTCGTCCGCTACGACTCGCACTGGGGGAAGTGGAAATGGCAGTCCGTGGAAGTCGGCCCCGCATCCGGCCACACGGAAGCGGACTGGGGTTTGTTCGCCCAGGAATGCGAGAAATCGCTGTGACTGCCAAAATGGCAGGTATTTCGTAAAAATACGAAATGCCCTTATAGTCGGCAGTTCATGGCCTATTCCGCCGTAAGTCCCCACACCACGGGGGTTTGCGGCGATTTTCATTGGAATACTTTTTTCGCGAGCTTCAACGCTGCATTTTTCGAGATCCACGACTACCCCGGTGGTTGAACGTGAAAAGTCGGCGGAAAAAGTTTTTCGGGGATTTTCGACGCATCTCCTTTGGAGACAAGGACATAAGGGGATTTAGGCCTTGAACTGCCCGCTATAAGGGTAAGCCAGCAGTGCAAATGAAAAACAGGGGCCACGCATATCAAAGAAATCGGCCCGATAGTTTTATCACACAGGACACCCCCATTTTTCTGATTATTTTATGGATTTGGTGTCGCGCATGTGTTTATAATATATGTCGAACGGGGCATTTCAGACCCCCATAGTACCATGACAAACCCCAGCAAAATCCAAGTCTCGGGCGCTACCCGTGCCGAGCAACAGACTCTTTACAGCACGTTCCCTCACCTGTTCGCCCCGCCTGACCACGATGATTGGACGTTAGATGTCCAGGGTAGTCAAAACATGGATGTCGATGTCTGTGCTGGTTGTGTCCTAGTGCGTGTAGACACCAGCCCATACACCGCCCTGAACCGCGATGAAGTCCGCCAGCTCCGTGAACGCCTACAGGATTTGGAGGCCCAGAGCGAGTGGATCTAACCATCACACTCACGCCCCAGCAGCATCAGGAGCTACACAACGCCATGCCGGATGTAGTGCCTGCGCCCGAGGAAACAGACCCCAGTGCCGACTGGAGCTGCCATGACTACCCGTGGCTCCGAACGGAATCAGCACAATCCAACCGCTTTGTGTGCCGCTTGGTACTGGCGGAGTCGGACATGCTTCTTACCACCGAGGGCGCAACAGCCCTCCGCGACCAACTCACCTGGCTCCTGGAACAATGAGCTGGGACAACTACCTTTACGCCGACAACCCCCAAACCGACCCACCCGAAGTCATGCAACACTCGTCCACTCTCTCACTCTACTGGGACAATGACCCCAACCTACCGTCCCCTGGCCCTGATTACTTCATCGAGGCCGACTTCGACCTCCAGGATGCGTCCACGGGCGAGTACCTACTAGAGACTGCGACGCTCTACCGCGACGATCGCACCATCGAGGGTGCGGACGCCATTAAGATTTTGGGGGCTGCACTGATCGAGCGGTTGGAGCAGCAGGCCGGAGAAGAGGATTACCAAGGATGAAAACAACCAACCAGAACTAAGAGGCAAATGAGCTACTTCCGAAAACCACCACCCCTCTACCAGACCACCAACCAAGCAAAATGGTGGTACGCCATGTGCGCCTATGGATCGAACGGTTCCAAGGGCAGTCCCCAGTGGGCGCGTGATAAGCACGATGCCATGGCACCACTCGACCCCCTCGCACCGTCCGTAATACGGCCATGGTGGGTCATTACACATAAAGGCCACCAACCAGCGACCGAAGCGGTACTGGGGGAAATCAGGGAACGTACCGCGAAAGGCTATCGAGTCTTATGGCGGGCGCGGGACCACTTCCAACACATGCGCGATGATGTGGCGCGGATGGCTGATGCGGATGCACTACCTGAATGTGTGGGTGCTGGCAACGAACTGGAGTTTGGGAAGCAGATCACCCCGGCGGAGTTGTACCACCTGGCCCAGGATATTATGTTGAATCTGACATATTTCCAGGAGACGTATGGTGTCAAGATCAGTCCACCGTCCTTCAGCTCCTTCGTCAACATCCGCGACGGCTATGGGTCCGCATTACGGCCACTGGTGGAGGGACGCGACGGTATTGTACTGGCGGTTCACAACTATCGATACCTGGACCCCTCGATGTGGGGCCGTTATGCGGTCATGGATGAGACGCGGGACATCTTGGGATTGCCGGATGCTGATGTACTGGTGGAGGAGTGCGCCTACTCCTTTGCCAAAGAGGTGGCCACCAGTCCTAGTGAGCGACTACTGGGTCACTGGGGTACGTCCTTCCACCAGCGGGCGCTACAGGCCGCCGTGGATTTACGGATGCCCGTGTGTCCTTTTATGAACTACCACCAGGGCCATCATTTCAATGATATCTCTGACCCCCAGTACGGTGCGGCTCGTTATGATGCTGGCCGTCGCCTGATTACCGAACTACGATCTAATGTCTAGGGAGCCACTACCAGAAGTGCGGGCCAAGTTCCGCCTACCATACGATGTCCACGATGCACTGGAGGCGGAGCTACGGCGCCGTGGTTCGACGGCCAAGGTGCCGGATGTGCTGCGGGATGCGTTGTTTCATTACCTGAGCTTGAGGACTAAGGATCGGCCGAGGTATGCTAAGTCGGCGGTGGGGTTTGCTACTGTTGCGCGTGGGGGTGATGATGAATAGCACCAAACCAACATTCCCGAGCCAATGGTTCCAAGCCGAACTGGTCAAGCGCGGCGTCTCCCTCCGATCGGTGGTGGACGCGGCGGTGGGCGCAGGGGTTTGCAGTTCCAGTACCATCCAGCAGTGGATATACCGCGGCACGATGCCCAATGCCTATACTTGGTTATGGGTGTGTCACTTCCTGGACTTGAATCCTTTGAGTGCGTGGGACTGGAGTGAACATCCGGGGCCGTCGCCTGATATGGGGTCGGACACTAGGGATTTGATCTGATGAAGCCAGCCACCCGCACTCTCCTAGCCAAACTCCGCCAGTCCTTCGCCCATGAGCTGGCACCCTACCCCGTCCACGTCCGTATTGCGGACATCCCCGATGCACTGGGGGAGGCGTGGTTCGATCCCAAGCGTAAGGCGTTTCGGATTCGCCTTGATCGCGCCCACTCTGAATGTCCGCTACTGCTAATGCACGAGTTCGCTCATTTACTCTCCCTCAACCCGCTGGGTGGGGATCATGGTCCGTCTTTCGGGCTGGCCTATGCTCGGGTTTGTCAGGTGTATGAGGAGTTTTGTAAGTGATTACAACAGAACTTTTCTCCGGCACTGGGAGCTTTTCTCGTGTCGCCCTAGACCTGGGGCACTCCATTAGGACATACGACTTAGCCGACCACGCGGATGAGCTTGTCCCTAACACCCACACACAAAGCAACATCCTAGATAGGGGTGTCAGCTACCCACATGCGCCGGACATCCTCTGGTCCAGTCCTCCATGCACTACGTTTTCAATCGCTTCGTGTTCGACCCATTGGAATGTGGACGGCACACCTAAGTCGGAAGCCGCTCTTGTGGGTATGCAGATTCTAGAGCGGACACTAGAACTCATAGCTGAACTACGTCCCAAGTACTGGTTTCTAGAGAATCCAAGGGGCATGATGCGGAAGCGAATCGATCCACTACTAGAGAAATATGGCCTGCGCTGTACTCGGCATACTGTTACCTACTGCCAATACGGCGATGACCGTATGAAGCC
>Ga0098054_1000664_pt1 | contig 19851 bp, 15 predicted proteins | sample 16_taG_FD_75048 | JGI IMG/M metagenome (GOLD analysis project Ga0098054, IMG submission 75048) | Marine viral communities from the Subarctic Pacific Ocean - 16_ETSP_OMZ_AT15313 metaG | ecosystem: Environmental > Aquatic > Marine > Oceanic | place: Pacific Ocean | collected 2015-01-18
GCGCATCAAGTTCTTGGCTGCGTCCGGAAGTAACCCAAAACGGTCAATTAATTCCACCTGCAAATCATCCAGTTCTTTACTGGTTTCACAGTTGGCTATTCGTTTGTACAAGCTTAAACGGTTATTAACGTCTGGTATGTAAGCTTCAGGTAAAAGCGCCGGAAGTTTCAAGTCAATCTCAGCACGTTCATGCAGCAGTTGCGCAAGAGCGGGTTCTTTACCTTCTTTTAAGGCTTTAACCGCTTGCTCCAGCATGTCCATGTATAGAGTAAAACCAATGCTTTCAATTTGACCGCTTTGATCGTCTCCAAGTAGCTCACCGGCACCACGAATTTCTAAGTCGTGAGTTGCGAGCATAAAGCCCGCGCCCAGATCTTCAAGCTGAGAAATGGCTTCGAGGCGCTTGTGTGCGTCTTTGGTCATGCGTTTGGGGTGTGGCGTCAATAAGTACGCATAAGCCTGATGATGGGAGCGTCCAACGCGGCCCCGCAGCTGGTGCATCTGTGCCAGACCCAGGTGATCAGCCCTGTCCATAATAATGGTGTTGGCGCTGGGTATATCGATACCGGTTTCAATAATGGTGGTACAAACCAGCACATTAAAGCGCTGATGATAGAAGTCCGACATGATGCGTTCCAGGTCACGCTCACGCATTTGTCCGTGAGCAACCACAACACGCGCTTCCGGAACCAGGGTTTCAATATCGGCCGCCGTTTTCTCAATGGTGTCGACATTATTGTGCAAGAAGTAAACCTGACCACCGCGCAGAATCTCACGCAATATGGCCTCACGAACTGTTGGCTCGTCGTATTCGCGGACAAAGGTTTTTACTGCCAGTCGCTTAGCTGGTGGCGTGGCTATAATTGACAGGTCACGAATGTTGTTCATAGCCATATTCAGGGTACGTGGAATAGGCGTAGCTGTTAGCGTCAGAATATCTACGTCAGCGCGCAGGCGTTTAATCGTGTCTTTTTGTCTTACACCAAAGCGATGTTCTTCGTCGACAATGAGCAGACCTAAGTCATGACACTTAACATTGTCTTGCAGTAACTTGTGCGTACCAATAACAATATCGACTTTGCCGTTAGATAAGTCTTCAAGAATGCCTTTTGACTGCTTGGCGGTTTTAAAGCGTGAGAGCACTTCAACCCGAATGGCCTGATCTGCAAAACGGTCGCTAAAGTTCTCATAATGTTGCTGGGCCAGCAGGGTGGTTGGAACCAGCACCATCACTTGTTTACCTTCATTAACGGCAATAAAGGCCGCGCGCATGGCCACTTCGGTTTTACCAAAGCCCACGTCGCCGCAAACCAGCCTGTCCATTGCCCTTGGCTGTTGCATATCCTGTTTCACAGCATCAATTGCGGCCTGCTGATCAATGGTTTCTTCAAACGGAAAGCCGGCGGCAAAACGTTGGTAGTCTTCTTCGTTAATATTAAATGCATAGCCGGGCTTAGCTTCACGACGGGCGTAAATATCGAGCAGTTCTGCAGCAACGTCTCGCACTTTTTCTGCAGCACGTTTTTTGGCTTTTTCCCAACTGTCATTACCCAGTTTGTTTAAAGGGGCATGGCTTTCTTCACCGCCACTGTAGCGGCTTAAAACATTCAGGTTTGCTACCGGAACATAAAGTTTGGCGCCACCAGCGTACTCAATGGTGACAAACTCCGTGGTGACATTACCGGCATCGAGAGTCGTCAACCCCTGATAGCGGCCAACACCGTGGTCCAGGTGAACAACCGGCTGACCGGCCTGCAGTTCCGCTAAGTTGCGAATGAGTGTATCGGCGCTGACAGTGGCTTTTTGCTGGCGTCGGCGGCTTTGTACCACGCGGTTACCAAACAGTTCGGTTTCGGTGATAAACCAAAGTTTGGCATCGGGTAAATAGAACGAATTAATAATGGGGCTGATAATCAAACCGACTTGTTTGGTCGGACATTCTTCCAGGCCTGAGCAAAGCGTAACGGGAAAACCGAGCTTGCTGACAATTTCACGCAGCGCTTCACGACGGCCTGCGCTCTCAGCGGAAAGCAGAACCTTGTCGTTATTTGCTAACGCCTGTTCTAATTTGGTTTTTAGTTTGGCAAAAGGCTGTTTTTGCTGGTGATCCGCAGCTATTTCTGTAACGGCTTCTGTCAGAAACGGTGTCGGCCCGGGTTGTGCCATTTCTGCCGGTACGTTGGCTCGCACACGACGGTATTGTTTGAATCCAGCGTGAATATTATCGACCGGAAGAAACAGTTCATTAGGGTGTAACAATGGCCGTAAGGGATCGAACTGGCGTTGATCGTAGCGATGATTGATATCCTGCCAGAGGCGCTCCAGGCTCGCCTGAATATTGCCGAAGGTAACCAGTACGGTGTCGTCCGGAAGATAATCAAATAAGCTTGCTGTTTCTTCAAAAAATAGCGGAAGATAGTATTCAATCCCGCCGGGTAACTGACCCTTACTGACTTGCTGATAGACCGATTCGCGTTCAGTACTTGCTTCAAAGTGTTCGCGGTAGTTTGCGCGGAAGCGTTCAATTGCCGTTTTGGTTAACGGGAACTCGTGCGCGGGCAGTAAATTAATGCCCTCTATAGGGTCTTTCGATAGCTGAGTTTCCGGGTCAAAAGGTCTGATACTATCAACTTCGTCATCGAAAAAATCGAGCCGGTATGGGGTCTGGCTGCCCATAGGGTAAAGATCTAAGATCGACCCACGGGCGCTGAATTCACCATGTTCCATAACCTGGTTTACGTGGCGGTAACCTGCATTTTCCAATTGCTGCCGCAGCTTCAAGCTGTCGAGTTGCTGGCCTTTCTCAATTTGTAGTGCTTGACCCTGAACAAAAGACGTTGGTGCAATGCGGTGGAGCAAGGTATTAATACTGACAATCAGTGCGCCACGCTTAGCTTCCGGAAGGCGTGCTAACACACGCAAACGATCAGATATAATGTCCTGATGCGGAGAAAAGCTGTCGTAAGGCAGCGTTTCCCAGTCAGGGAAAAGCGTTATGTCGTCATGATACTCGGTGTGTTCACCGGCAAAATATTTAATTTCCTGTTCTAATCGGTAGGCCTGGTTAGCATCTGCAGTAACAATTAGCACCCGCCCCGGAGTCGCATCAATTAGCTTAGCAATGGCCAGTGCAGGGGCACTGCCGTGCAGTTCCTGCCAGGTGAGATCTTTATTCGCTGCCGGTGGGAAAGGGGGTCTTAATACAGATGCCTTAGTCATGACTACTCAACTGGTTTGGAAAAACGTCGGTATTATACCGAAATCAATCAGGATTTGGATGACAAGGAGTCGCTTTCTTTTTGTTCCCTGCGCTGTTTTGAACGTTCTTTAAGCTGTCGGCTTTGGGCATGAAGGCTGGCTCGAATCAAGAGTTCCTGATCTTCCTCGCGAATTTGAGCAAAGCTAAGAGTGCAAAGGTAAGTATCACCATTTTCTTCAGGCTCTGACTTTTCAGCTTTCAGGTAGCAGTAAATTGCCAAAGCTTCTTCTTTAAAAAATAACTTGGCCTGGAACGTCTGGTCTTCTGTTAATGGCGAGTCATTGACAATACGAATGCCGCCGCCGCCATATTCAACACCCTCAAACCGGTACTCGGGGTCATCCTCATTACGGAGCATATAACCGAGTAATATGTTCATACGCTTGTGCTGCTGCTCCAGAAAAGCCACCAGCGCGCTGCCTGACGACTGTTCAACTTTAATGCTTTGCAGTTGTTGCTGATCACTTTCAGCCATACTGGATGCAATAGTAAACAGTTCCGGGATCTCGGCAATAAACGCGTCTTCGTCCGGTATATTGTCAGCCGAATCTAGCGCAATTAAATTGACCGGGAAGTGATCTCTTACCGTGAAGAAATCTCCTATTGGCGATGTCATTGATGTCTGCGATTGCGTCATTGTTTCGGCTTTTAGTTGTCAGGCTCAATACAACTCATTATCCTTGCTCGTTATGAATTAGCAACCATCAAATAATTGAGGGTATATGTTTCAGCCGGTTGTGCTGTTTATTGGCCTGCGTTACAGCCGGGCAAGGCAGGGCTCTGCCTTTACGGCATTTATTAACCGCTTTGCTTTTGCAGGTATTGCGCTGGGCGTAATGGCGCTAGTGGTTGTTATGTCGGTTATGAATGGCTTTGAAGGACAGTTGAAAAGCCGTATTTTAGGTGCCGTGCCCCAGGTCACTGTAACGGATCCGGACAGTAGCACGCAGCTAAGCAACTGGCAGGAGGTTCAACAACAACTGCCTGAACTGGCGACAATAAAGGGTTCTGTCCCTTTTGTACAAACGCAGGGCATACTGCAAATATCGGATAAAATGTCCGTTGCCAACATACAGGGCGTCTACCCGGACAAGGGCGCATTGCCGCCTTCACTTACCGACAAGATGGTTGCCGGCAACTGGGAAAGTCTGGAACCCGGAAGCTACCACTTGGTTATTGGTCAGCGGCTGGCACAAAAACAAGGCGTCGTCCCGGGTGACACTGTCAGAGTGATTGCCGCGCAGGGTGGCGTTTATACCCCCTTTGGACTGGTACCTTCGCAACGTCGGTTTGTCGTCAGTGGTTTATTTGCTATGGGCTCCGAAGTTGATGAGTCGGTTGTGTTCGCTCACGGTGACGACCTGGCGCGATTAATCCGTCTTCCCGAAGGCAAAGTGACCGGCCTGCAGCTGTTTCTAAATGATGCCTTTGATGCCCCCCAAGTTGCTCAAACCCTGCGCAACCAAACCGAGTTAAGCGTTGATGACTGGCGCCAAAGCTATGGGCAGCTGTTTGAGGCTGTTGGCATGGAAAAACGCATGATGTGGCTAATGCTGGCCTTGATCATTGCTGTGGCTGCATTTAACACATTGTCTGCCCTGGTTATGGTCATAAATGATAAGCGCCATGACATTGCCATATTGCAAACACTGGGTTTATCTAACGGCCGTATTCGCACCGTGTTCTTATTTCAAGGGCTTTATAACGGCGTTCTTGGGTCTTTGTTAGGTATTATTTTAGGACTTCTTTTGAGTTGGTATTTAAATGACATTCTGGATTTATTCGGGGCTCATATAGTTTCAGGCACTGAGGAAGGCTTACCTATTATCATCAACCTTTTCCAGGTTACTGCTACGGCTGTTGCTGCAATTCTGTTAACTCTGGTCGCAACATTATACCCGGCTTCACAGGCAGCTCATGTTCAACCATCGGAGGCATTACGCTATGACTGACGCGCTGTTGCGTTGCTCAAAACTGAGTAAATCGTATCAGGACGGTAATAATGAAGTGACCGTTTTAAAAGATATAGACTTTAGCCTTCAGGCTGGCGAGATGGTGGCTGTAGTCGGAACCTCCGGCTCGGGGAAAAGTACTTTGCTGCACTTGTTGGGGGGCTTGGATAAAGCTTCCGACGGACAATTATTCTATAAAACTGATGAAATGACGCACTGGAAAGCCGACAAACTGGCGCAGTGGCGTAATCAGAACCTTGGGTTTGTGTATCAATTCCACCATTTGCTGCCCGAGTTTTCGGCACTGGAAAATGTCGCAATGCCGCAAATGATAGCGGGTAAAAGTCCGGCCGAGGCAAAGCAGCAGGCAAAGCAATTGCTGACCAGAGTAGGTTTAGAGCATAGACTATCTCATCGGCCTGCGCAGTTGTCGGGGGGAGAACGTCAGCGGGTTGCTATTGCCCGGGCTTTCGTGAATAAACCGCAAATTGTGCTTGCTGACGAGCCTACCGGTAATCTCGATGGCGAGGCCGCAGAGAGTATTTATCAATTAATGTTGGAGTTGAATAAAGAAACCAACACGGCTTTTATTGTGGTAACCCATGATTTGCATCTGGCAAAGCAACTGCAGCGCGTAGAAGTCTTGAAGAACGGTGTTTTGCATAAGGAAGAAGACTAATGCGGCTTGCCTGGTTAATTGCCCGTCGCTTTCGTCAGGGAACAGCGAAACAAGGCTTCTTGTCGTTTATATCGGCGTCATCAACTATTGGTATTGCTCTTGGGTGTGCAGTATTAATTGCCGCACTGTCAATGATGAATGGCTTCAACCAGGTGTTACAGAATAAGCTCTTAGCGGTTGTACCTCAGATTGAATACAGTGCCGTTGAAGGGGCTTTGGATGACTGGGAGCTCGTGGCAGAAATTGCTGAGCGGAACCCTCAGGTTGTTGCTACCGCACCGGGTGTCAATGCCACGGTAATGGTACAAACCCAGTCGACATTTCATGGCATTCAGGTTCGGGGCGTTTCGGCAGAGCATGAACAAAAAGTTTCTTCTTTATCGGACTACGTCAGTAAGGAAGACTGGCAGCGCTGGCAGCAAAAGGGCGGCTTGCTATTAGGTGCGGGGTTAGCGGAAAAACTGGATCTAGAAGTAGGCGACTCGGTTTCGTTGTTAACCCCCGAAAAATCGGAACGAGGTTTTCGCTCTCCCGAGCGTGTCAGGCTACAAGTGACGGGGCTTTTTCAGTTTGGTGGGCAAATTGATTATCACAACGCTTACGTTTCACTCGATACAGCGATAAATGAGCTGGATTTTGCCCGCGATGTCAGTTCTGTCCGATTGCGGGTAAAAGATGTGTTTTCTGCGCCGGCTGTGGCCAGACAAGTGGGTAATGAACTGCCTGAACTGGTGTACCTTGACGACTGGACGCGAAGTCACGGGCACTTGTATCGCGATATTGAACTTGTGCGCTGGGTGGTCTATCTCGTTCTCATTCTGGTTATGGCGGTTGCCTGTTTTAACATTGTATCGACGTTAATTATGACGGTCGCCAAAAAACGCAGCCAAATCGCAATGCTGAAAACCTTGGGTATGAAAGACAAAACCTTATTGCAGTCTTTTGTTCTGCAGGGTGTTATGAACGGGTTGTATGGCGTTGTTATCGGGTGTGTTTGCGGAATACTGCTGGCCCAATTTTTACCCAGTATTATGTTGACGCTGGAAACCTGGTTTAATTTTGATGTGCTTTCCAGCGATATCTACTTTGTCGGTGAAGTGCCTTCTGAATGGATTTGGTCGGATGTTTTTCTGGTGGCGGGGGTAGCACTACTAATGAGCTTGCTTGCGACTCTTTATCCGGCCTGGAGAGCAGTGAAAGTTGAACCGGCTAAAGCTTTACACCAAAGCATTTAATTTTAAGGGTTACGGCGGCGCCAGGCTTTGACCACAGACTGGCGCCACAGCAGACGAATACCAATGTAACCAATAAAGCTGGATAACGTTCCTAAAACCAAACAGCCAAGCAAGAAAGCCGGACCTATGGTTGAAATACTGTGCATTAACCACTCCCAACTGGCTTCAAAAGCAAAGGGCTGTGGTGGTTCTGCTAACAGAGCATTTCCTACCAGGTAGCAAAGGTAAAACATGGGGGGCATGGTAATAGGGTTGGAGACCCATACCAGACCAACTGAGAGTGGCAGATTTACGCGAAAGGGAATTGCTGATGCTGCCGCTAATAACATTTGAAAAGGAACAGGTATAAAAGCGCAGAACAAGCCTACCGCAAAGGCTCCTGACGCCGAGCGTCTGTTCAGGTGCCACAAGTTTGCGTCATGCAAAAGGCTGCCAAATAAGCGGATCGCTTTTGACTCTCGCACTTTTTGGTGATCAGGCATTAAGCGTTTAATGAAGCGTCTGGCCATAATGTGACGTTTATTACCTATCCTGTTACTGCCCCAAGGAAGGAGCAACGATGGATCGCTGGTTACTCGTGTTTTCAGGCGGAACTTTGTTCGCCTTCACTCACTCTGACATTAAATTCTGGCTGATTGTTTCAACTATCGCATTACTACTTTTGGCGATAGCTTACACCCGCATGGGGGCCGGCCCGAAAAAAGCAAAACGGCGATCGATCGCACGACTACTGATGGCGTTATTTTGCGGTATTTTATGGGCTAATGCCAACCTTTATTGGCAAAATATACGGGCAATACCGGCGTCTTTTCTCAATTCCGACGTTAAGCTCAATATCGAGGTGGATGAAATATCCCGGAGTTACCCTTACCACGTGCGGATAACGGGCAGGGTTAAAACGCTGTCAGACAACGCGTTGCCTATTTGGAAGCAATCCAGAGTCCGGTTGAACTGGTACCGGGCGAATCTTAAACAAGCCCCTAAAGCAGGAGAAACCTGGCAGCTGGTTGCGCGCTTAAAGGAAGCGACAGACTATCGTAACCACGGGAGCTTTCGGTATCGACAATATTTGCTGCGCAATAACATACACGCAATAGGAAGTATTAAAGAGGGCGTTAAGCTTGATTCCGATATCAGTCTTCGGCAAAAAGTCTTTGATTGGATACAGGAGTCTGATCTGAACGAACCCGGCATACTGGCTGCCTTAACTATTGGTGAACGTAGCTTATTGAGCCGACAAACCCGGGAAAGTTGGCAAAAAACCGGTTTGGCTCACAGCCTGGCTATATCGGGTTTACATTTGGGGATGGTTGCCGCTTCCGCTGTATTATTTTTTCGCCTCTGCTTTCGCTGTCTCCCTGTTGGCCTGAAAACCCGAGAGCTCATTAACAGCCGTTTCTGGTCGCTAGTTTTAGCGGCTTTTGCTGTAACAGGTTATGCCGTCCTGGCTGATTTCCCCGTGTCGACAGTAAGAGCGCTGGCCATGTTTTTGGTTGTTCTTTTGCACCTGACGCTAAGCCTGAAATTAAGACCATTAAGTTTACTGTTACGAGTTACTGTTGCGGTACTTGTGGTTGATGTTTTTGCTTTGCAGGATCCGGGCTTTTGGCTTTCGATTACAGCGGTTGCGGCATTGTTCCTGGCGAGCTGGCGCTGGCAAAAAGCCCGCGGAAAACTCTCTGCTATTAAAAGCCTTTGGTCCGTGCAGTGGTTGTTACTGGTGGTTATGGCACCTTTGTCGTTTTTGTTATTTGGCGGGTTTTCGCTGCTGGCACCGTTAGTTAACTTACTGGTATTACCGGTTATAAGCTTTTGGTTATTGCCATTGGCGTTAACCGGAACGGTTGCTGCACTTTGGGATTTAAGTTTCGCTTCAACGCTTTGGCAATTAGCAGAGCTTCCGATTGTACACTTGAATCCGTTTATCGGTTTTTTAGCAAAGCAGCCAGTAACCTGGTTGCAATTAGATGCCTGGCCTGTAAGCCGTGAGGCAAGGTTCGGTGGTTTGTTTGCGTTAATCCTCGTGCTGCTGGTGCCACTTCAAAACACCTGGCAACGCACAGTGCTGCTTTTATGTTTGCCTCTTTCTGTTTTGGTGCTGCTAAATCAAAGAGACGGGAAATTGCGCCTTCACGTTCTGGATGTGGGGCAAAGCCAGGCTGTGGTGCTGGAGCGAAATGGCAGAGCCATGCTGGTCGATACAGGTATTGAATTTAATTCCGGTTTTAGTGTGGCCGAGTCGGTGATTGAACCGTTTTTGAATTACCATGGACTTGTTCCGGAGCTTGCGTTTATCAGCCACGGAGACAGTGACCACAACGGTGGGCGTGCTTTCTTATCAAGACGCTACCCCAATTTGCAGTGGCAGGGGGAAGGCAGCAATAAACCGTGTTTAGCGGGGGGGACGGGGCACTGGAATGACTTACAATGGAGAGTGCTATGGCCTGCGCGAGAATATCAAGGTTCAACCGCATTAAGTAAAAATAATCGTTCTTGTGTCTTACGGGTTCAATTCCGGAGTTTTACCGTGCTTTTGCCCGGGGACATTGAAATGCCTGCTGAGAAAATGCTGTTAGAGCGTTTGCAAAGCCCTGCTGAAATAGAGTCCGATGTTATGGTGGTTCCGCACCACGGCAGTAAAACGTCCACCAGTTGGCCATTATTGCAGGCCGTAGATGCGGATATCTACTTGATAAGCTATGGTCGGCATCGTGGATACCGCTTTCCCCACCGATATACTCTGGAAAGACTTGCACGAAAGAATCGATCCTGGCTTGGGACGATGAAGAGTGGGCAATTAACCATTGTGAGTGACGGCAGTACATGGAGTTTGGAGTTACCCTTTGAAAACAGGTAGAATACCAAAAGTGTTAATGACTTAATTGAGACTACATGGATTCTCAGATTAAAAGAAAGACGACCTTCAAGCGCTTGTTAGGTTACATCAAACCTTATAAAGCGGCCTTTACCCTTGCTATTATCTGCATGATTGGCTATTCGGCCATTGATACCTTATTTTTGTCCCAAATAGAAACTTTAATTGATGACGGTTTAACGGATCAAGACTCTAAGATACTGCTCTACGGTGCGCTTTTTGTTCCTTTTATTTTTATCCTTAGAGGGTTACTAAACGTAGCTTCCAGTTATTTCCTGCATTGGGTTGGCTTTAAAGTTGTCACTAAAATGCGTCAGCAGTTATTTGATCATATGATGAAACTGCCTGTCAGCTTTCATGATCAACACTCAACCGGTGACTTAATCTCGAAAATAACTTATGACACTCAGCAAGTAGCCGAAGCCAGTAGCCGTGCGCTACTGGTTTTAATTAAGGAAGGTGCGTTTGTTATTGGCTTGCTTGGGTTGATGTTTTATCAAAGTTGGCAGCTGTCGCTAGTATTTTTAGTTGTAGGTCCTTTAATTGCTAAAGTTGTTGGGGTCGTGTCCAAGCGCTTCAGAAAAGTCAGTAGTCGTATCCAGACGGCTATGGGCAATGTCACAACAACTGCTGAACAGATGATTAATGGCCACAAAGTGGTCGTAATGCATCAAGGGCAAAAAGGCGAGTCCTCGCGTTTCTCCGAGATAAATAATATGACCCGTAACCAGAATATGAAGCTGGTGAATACCCGGGCAATTAGTACTTCGGTTATTCAGTTTATTGCTTCTTTAAGTCTGTCCATGGTTTTGGTCATTGCCAGCTTTCCGGAAATGCTGGGTGAGCTCTCAGCCGGAGCGTTTACTACTTTGCTGACATCCATGATTATGTTGCTTCGCCCATTAAAGCAGTTGACGAACGTAAATAGTGACTTCCAGCGGGGTATAGCCGCTGCTACCAGTGTGTTTGATATTCTTGACGAACCCATTGAAATTGATAAAGGGTCTCGAGTTATTGAACGTGCGGCCGGGGATATTGTTTTTGAAGATGTGACTTTTGCTTATCAAAAAGATGATGAGCCAGCACTTCAGCAAATTAACTTTAGCGTAAAACAAGGCAAAACCCTTGCATTGGTGGGGCGCTCGGGCAGTGGTAAATCGACGATTTCAAACTTGTTGACCCGGTTTTACGATGTAGAGCAGGGACGCATTTTGCTCGACGGCTACAACATTAACGACTATAAACTGAAATGTCTGCGTCGCCAGTTTGCTCTGGTTTCACAAAACGTGACGCTGTTTAATGACACTATCGCTAATAATATTGCTTATGGTGCAGCGAAAGAGTTGTCACGGGAGCAAATCACTAAAGCGGCAGAGCAGGCTTACGTTACCGAGTTTACTGATAACATGCCTAAAGGGCTGGATACTATGGTCGGTGAAAACGGAGTGATGTTATCCGGAGGGCAGCGGCAACGTATTGCTATTGCCCGCGCATTACTGCAGGACGCTCCTATCCTGATTCTGGATGAAGCTACATCGGCGCTGGACACCGAGTCTGAACGCCATATTCAGGATGCTTTAGGCACCTTGCGCCAAAACCGGACCGCCATTGTCATTGCACACCGCTTGTCGACCATTGAAAATGCGGACGAAATTATCGTAATGGATAACGGCGAGATTGTTGAGCGAGGTACCCATCAGCAATTACTGGATCACGAAGGTGCGTATTATCAATTGCATAACTTGCAGTTTAGCGGAGGCGCCTAGTGTGGCTACAAAAGCAGTGGTATAAAGCCAAACTGCACCCCCTTTTAATTCTGCTGGCGCCGCTGTCATTGCTGTTTTGGCTACTGACCAACCTGCGCCGCAGTTTTTACCATTTAGGCCTGATAAAACGCTATAAAGCAGAAGTGCCTGTTATCGTTGTCGGTAATATCAGCGTTGGCGGTACAGGGAAAACGCCAATGGTGGTTGCTCTATGCCAATGGCTGAAAGATGAGGGCTGGAAGCCGGGTATTATAAGCCGTGGTTATGGTGCAAAAGGTCCATTTCCTCATTCCATTGCAGAAAATGATAATGCCGCAGATGTTGGCGATGAACCTTTGCTTATGCGCCGGAGAACCGATTGTCCGGTAGTCATCGCACCTAAACGAGCCGAGGCCGCTCAACTCCTGTCCGAACAACATCCCGAAGTCGATGTCATTATTAGTGATGATGGTTTACAGCACTATGCATTAAAACGTGACATTGAGCTGATTATGATTGACGGTGAAAGAGGCACAGGAAATGGCTGGTTGCTGCCGGCAGGTCCTTTACGTGAAGGACCATGGCGTTTAAAAGGTGCGGACTGGGTTATTTCTAATTACGGGCGTCATGCTTTTGCGCGTCATGTAGTGGATGTTAAACCGGGTCACTGGTATCGGGTTGATAACGATGAAAAAGTTGAGCTAGAAACGGATAGTAGTTTTAATGCAGTTGCCGGTATTGGTTACCCCCAGCGATTTTTTAACTCTTTGTCTGAGCAAGGGGTACAAGTTGAGAAAAGTCAGGCATTTGCTGATCATCATGTTTTTAGCGAAGAAGACTTTTCTCAATTAAGTGGTAAGCCTATATTGATGACAGAGAAAGATGCCGGAAAGTGTCAGTCATTCGCGCAACCGGACTGGTATTATCAAACAATAGAAGCACAACTGCCCGAGATAATGAAAACTAACTTACTGGCAGAGCTGGAAAGGAAGAAAAATGCCCATTGATAAAAATACATTAGCGATTTTAGCTTGCCCTAAGTGCAAAGGTAAGCTGACTTACTACGCCGAAAAAAATGAACTGGTCTGTCGGGGCGAGCGACTGGCTTATCCTATCGATGAAAACATTCCGGTTTTATTAGCCGATAAAGCCCGTGAATTATCTGCAGAAGAGTTAGAGAAGGTTCCTTCATGAGTTTTACCGTTGTTATTCCCGCACGTTATGGCTCCAGCCGACTGCCTGGTAAACCTTTGGCTGACATAAGTGGTAAACCAATGATTCAGCATGTGGTTGAAAGGGCTGAAGCCAGTGGCGCTGCGGAGGTGATTGTCGCAACTGATGACCTGAGGGTAAAAGAGGGCGTTGAGAAATTTGGCGGCCGAGTCATGATGACTTCAACGGAACACTCATCGGGTACTGAGCGACTGGCTGAGGTTATTGAACAGTTGGCGCTTGCGGAAAATGAAGTGGTGGTTAATGTGCAGGGCGACGAGCCTTTCATTCCGCCTGAGATTATTCGGCAGGTTGCGGATAACTTAGCCAACCAACGGCAGGCGCCTATGGCGACTTTAGCCGTTCCTATTACCGACGCTGAAGATATTTTTAACCCGAATACAGTAAAAGTGGTTACCGATGCGGCCGGATACGCTCTGTACTTTAGCCGTGCAGCTATTCCATGGGACAGAGAGCACTTTTCTGCAGAGCGGGATACCAATGTCATTGCCGATCATTACCACCGACACATTGGTATTTATGCCTATCGGGCAGGTTTTGTCAGACGTTATATTGAGTGGCAGGCTAGCCCTATCGAGCAGCTTGAATCCCTAGAACAGTTGCGGGTGCTTTGGCACGGAGAGCGTATTCACGTGGCCGAAGCTATTCTCGCGCCGGCTGCTGGTATTGATACAGAAGAAGACCTGCAGCGGGCACGAGAACGGGCAGTCGATGGTTAATCCATCGCTGCCATTTTTGAGTATTCGTCTTCGAAAAAGAACTTTTCTTCTCCAAAAGCCGGCTTTAATTGATGTAACCAGGTTGCATCCGGGTCGTACTTAGCAAAGAAGGGGCGTTGAACCCAGTCCGGGTTGCGTCCCTGAATAAAGCGTAAAGCAAAAACTTTTTCGCCTGCAATTTCGGTCACACCCTGAACTTCCACTTTGCCCGGGCCTGCACTCATTGAAGGGCCGCGAACCGTGCGAGCAATGCCGGATACCTGTTGGTAAGCTTTTTGGAAAATCTCCCAGGTGCGTTCCAGTGGCACTTCAAAGTAACGTTTGGCGCCAGTGTCCCGCTCAACAAACATATAGTAAGGGATCATACCTAACTGTACTTGTTTCTCCCACATAGAAGCCCAGACATCGGGGTCATCGTTAATATGTTTAAGCAGTGGAGCCTGGCAGCGTATTTGTGCACCGGTAGCGCGCAGGCGACGAATCGCTTCCTGACAGACTTCCGTGCGCAGTTCATTCGGGTGGTTTAAATGCGCCATAATGGATACGTGTTTGCCGCCGGCAACTAAACGCTCTAATAGACGCAGCATGTCGTCTGCATCCGGGTCAGTAATGAAGCGGTAAGGCCAGAAGGTCAGCGACTTAGTGCCAATACGTATGGTCTTAATGTGCTCAAACTCAGGTTTAAGTAAGTCTTCCAGGTAGTGAGCCAGTTTACGTGTACGCATAACCATAGGGTCGCCACCGGTGACCAGTAGGTCGGTCACTTCTTTGTGCTGAGCTAAGTAGCGATGTAATTGATCGGCATCATTAGAGTTAAAGCGTGTTGCTTTACCCACGAATTGTGCCCAGCGGAAGCAAAAGGTGCAGTAAGAATGGCAATACTGCCCCTGAGCCGGGAAAAATAAAACCGTTTCACGGTATTTATGCTGCATGCCAGGCAAAGGTTCACCGTCAACATGAGGGACGTTCATTTGCATTTGGCCAGCAGGGTGAGGGTTCATTTCATCACGTAGCTGAGTTGCTAAGTCAAACACTTCGTTAGTCGTGTGTTTACCTGACATCAAATCCGCCATGCGCTGATAGGCAGACGGCTCCAGCATATCCTTTTGTGGAAATGTTAGTTGAAACAGCGGGTCATTGGGTACATTTTCCCAGTCAATGAGTTCATTAAACACATACTCGTTAACTCTGAACGGCAGGACATTAGCAACGACTTTCATTTCAAAGCGCATGTCAGCAGGAACTTTTTTAAGCGCCTCAATTTTATCTAACTGGCGATGCTGATATACCTTGAACTTACGTGGCGTAATGATGGGTTGTTGTACATTGACTACTTGCTGCATAAGCCTCTCTGTAATTATCTGCAACCTGCTAAAAGCACGTTGAAAATGAATTTGTCTGTCAGCTCTTGGGCGACCAACGAAATGCGACGTAGTATAAAGAAATTGGGGGTAAGTTGCACGTTCTGTAAGGGATAAAAAGCGATGTACACGAACTAATTAGCGATAGACATAAAAAAAGCGCTCATGAGAGCGCTTTTTTAAAACATGACGATTTTACTTTTTAATTGGTGTAAATTCGCGTTTTGTATAACCGGTATACAATTGACGTGGACGACCAATTTTTTGGTTCGCTTCGCCCATCATTTCGTGCCAGTGAGAAACCCAGCCAACAGTACGCGATAGCGCAAAGATAACAGTGAACATGTTGGTCGGAATACCAATAGCTTTCAGCACGATACCTGAGTAGAAATCAACGTTAGGGAACAACTTCTTCTCAATGAAGTAATCGTCTTCCAGAGCGATACGCTCCAGTTCCATTGCAACGTCCAATAATGGATCGTCACGGTTAAGTTCTTTCAATACTTCGTGGCATGACTCACGCATAACGGTAGCGCGAGGGTCAGTGTTTTTGTAGACACGGTGACCAAAGCCCATCAGACGGAACGGATCGTTCTTGTCTTTTGCTTTCTCGATGTATTTTGGAATGTTCTCTACTGAGCCAATTTCAGCCAGCATGCGCAGACACGCTTCGTTTGCACCACCGTGCGCAGGTCCCCATAAAGAAGCAACACCAGCCGCAATACAGGCGTAAGGGTTTGCACCCGAAGAACCGGCAAGACGAACGGTTGAAGTTGATGCGTTTTGCTCATGGTCGGCATGCAAAGTAAAGATGCGATCCATTGCACGGGCAACTGCAGGGCTAATTTTGTAATCTTCAGCTGGTACAGAGAACATCATGTTTAAGAAGTTTTCTGCATAACCTAAGTCGTTACGTGGGTAAACGAAAGGTTGGCCAATGCTGAATTTGTAGGCCATTGCTGCAATGGTTGGAATCTTAGCAATTAGGCGATAAGCGCTACGTAAACGCTGGTTTTCATCGTGAATGTCTAAATCATCATGATAGAAAGATGATAAAGCACCGGTTACTGCGCATAGCATCGCCATTGGGTGTGCGTCACGACGGAAACCATTAAAGAAGTTGTGGATTCCCTGGTGCACCATAGTGTGTTTAGTAATGGTGTCTTTAAATTCGGTGTACTGTTTTTCGTCCGGCGCTTCGCCGTGTAACAGCATATAGCAAACTTCTAAATAGTCTGCTTTTGTTGCGAGCTCACCAATTGGGTAGCCGCGGTGCAGTAAAACTCCGTTCTCACCATCGATGTAGGTGATAGCCGACTCGCAAGAGCCTGTAGCCAGGAACCCAGGGTCAAAGGTGAAGTAACCATGTTTGCCCAAAGTTCGGACGTCAACTACATCCTTGCCTGCCGCTGGTGAAAGTACCGGCAACTCAATGGATTGGCCGTCAATCTGTAAAGTGGCTTTACGATCAGCCATAAGGAATTCTCCTCACTGTCTACTTTGAAAAAGTGCGCTAATTTAACTCGATCATGCCCTTAAATGTCAATTTTAATCGGGGAACATGAACCAATTATAGTCAAACATACGTAATAAACATGACGAAAAGATTACTCAGATTGAACAATTATTGAGTTACGTTAGACTTTAGTAGTAAGCCGTAATAACTAAGCGCCCAAATCTGAGTTTCTCGTTGTAATTAATGGTTTGGCTCGATATACTTTGCGCCGTATTGGTGGCATGTATCTGTGTCGCGCAAACGAAAATTGCATTTCTTTTGTGCTTTATTAAAAGGCAATCTATCGTGAAAAAAGAAAGACCTGTTAATTTAGACTTATCAACTATCAAGTTTCCTGCCGCTGCCAAAGCATCCATACTGCACCGTATTTCGGGTGTTGTTATGCTGTTCTCTCTGGCATTTTTAATTTGGGCTTTTGCCGTGTCACTTAGTGGCCCAGAAGGCTTTGCTCAAATCGAGAGTATCATGACCAGCTTTATTGCGAAGTTTATTGGCTGGGGTATTTTGACAGCGCTAGGATTTCACTTAATCATCGGTCTGCGTCACTTAGTGATGGATATGGGCTACTGGGAAGAACTCGATTCGGGAAGAATCAGTGCAAATATTTCAATTGCTCTTTCTGTCATTCTTTCCGTATTAGTAGGAGTTTGGCTATGGTAACAGCAGCAGCAACGTTTGGTCGTAGCGGTTCTCATGACTTTATCTTGTTGAGAGCCAGCGCGATCGTTATGGTTCTTTACACACTGTTCATGGCTGGCTTTTTCCTTTCTACACCAGACGTGACGTATGAAGTCTGGAGTGGCTTGTTTGCCAGTATCTGGATGAAGGTTTTTACTATGCTCGCACTGTCCGCTGTGTTGATTCACGGTTGGATTGGCATTTGGCAGGTATCAACAGACTACGTAAAAGCGGCTGGTCTCAGAGCTTTTATCCAATTAGTTTTCAGCGTTGGTCTTATCGCTGTTTGGCTCACTGGCTTATTCGTACTGTGGGGTGTTTAAGTGAACGTTAAAACTTTAGAATATGATGCAGTGGTGATCGGTGCTGGCGGTGCTGGTATGCGAGCAGCATTGCAAATTTCCCAAGAGGGAATGAGCTGTGCGTTGATGTCCAAAGTGTTTCCAACGCGCTCTCACACAGTTTCTGCACAAGGTGGTATTACCGTTGCTTTAGGTAATGCGCATGAAGATGACTGGCAATGGCACATGTTCGATACCGTAAAAGGTTCGGACTACATTGGTGACCAGGACGCTATTGAATACATGTGTAAAGCAGGTCCGGAAGCAATTCTTGAACTGGAAAATATGGGCTTGCCATTTTCACGTTTTGAAAACGGAAAAGTTTATCAACGTCCGTTCGGTGGCCAGTCAAAAGAATTTGGTGGCGAGCAGGCAGCTCGTACAGCCGCAGCCGCTGACCGTACTGGTCACGCACTTCTGCACTTGCTTTACCAGCAAAACGTTAAGAACAAAACGACCGTTTTCTCTGAGTGGTACGCACTAGACTTAGTGAAAAACCAGGACGGCGCAGTAACGGGTGTTACTACGCTGAATATTGAAACTGGTGAAGTCTATTATGTGAAAGCTAAATCTGTTGTTCTTGCGACCGGCGGTGCTGGTCGAATTTATGCCTCAACAACAAATGCGCACATTAACACCGGTGATGGTGTTGGTATGGCGCTACGTGCCGGCGTTCCAGTGCAGGATATGGAAATGTGGCAGTTCCACCCAACCGGTATTGCTGGTTCAGGCTGTCTGGTAACTGAAGGTTGCCGTGGTGAGGGTGGTTACCTGTTGAATAAAGACGGCGAACGCTTCATGGAGCGCTACGCTCCAAACGCGAAAGACCTTGCTTCACGTGACGTTGTTGCTCGTTCAATGATGACAGAAATTCGTGAAGGCCGTGGTTGTGAAGGCCCTTGGGGACCTCACCTGAAACTGAAACTGGATCACTTGGGTAAAGAGACTCTGGAGAGTCGTCTTCCGGGCGTTTGTGACTTGTCACGTACCTTCGCTCACGTTGACCCGGTAAAAGAACCAATTCCTGTTATACCAACCTGTCACTACATGATGGGCGGTATCCCGACAGACGTTAACGGTCAGGCTCTGACAGTTGACGAAAAGGGTGAAACCAAGCCTGTACCTGGTTTATTTGCTTGTGGTGAAATCGCTTGTGTATCTGTTCACGGTGCTAACCGCTTAGGTGGTAACTCATTGCTTGACCTTGTTGTTTTCGGTCGTGCGACTGGCATGCACTTAGGTGAAACATTAGCGGCGAATAGCGAAGCACGTGAATCGTCAGCGTCTGACGTTGATGAGGCAATGGCTCGTTTCAACCGTTGGGAAAATACGCAGAAAGGCGAAGACCCAGTACAAATTAAGAAAGACCTACAGAACTGTATGCAAATGAACTTCTCGGTATTCCGTGAAGGTGAAGCAATGGCTGATGGTCTTAAAGAGTTGAAAGAAATTCGTGAGCGCCTTAAGCACGCACGCTTAGACGACACGTCTAAAGAGTTTAATACTCAGCGTGTTGAATGTATGGAACTTGATAACTTAATGGAAACTGCTTTCTCTACTGCAGTTGCCGCAAACTTCCGTACAGAAAGCCGTGGAGCTCACAGTCGCGCAGACTATCCAGATCGTGATGACGAGAAATGGTTGGTTCACACTGTGTTCCGTCCAGAAACCGAAGACATGGTGACTCGTCAGGTTAATATGGCACCGAAACTGCGCGAAGCTTTCCCTCCGAAAGCTCGTACGTACTAATAGAGGGGTTCAACGATGAAAACATTGAATATTTCGATTTATCGTTACAACCCGGATGTTGATGACGCGCCGTACATGAAAGATTACACCCTAGAGGTGGAAGAAAATCAGGACATGATGGTGCTGGACTTGCTTATCAAACTGAAAGAGCAAGATCCATCGTTGGCGTTCCGGCGGTCATGCCGTGAAGGCGTTTGTGGTTCAGATGGTCTGAATATGAACGGCAAAAACGGCTTGGCTTGTATTACTCCAACTTCTGCATTGAAAGGCAGCAAGATTGTGATTCGTCCGTTGCCTGGGCTACCGGTTATTCGTGACTTAATTGTTGATATGAGCCAGTTCTATCAACAGTACGAGAAGATTAAACCGTACCTGATCAACGATGATAAAACGCCGCCGGCGCGTGAGCGTCTGCAGTCACCAGAAGAGCGTGCTAAACTTGACGGACTGTACGAGTGCATCTTATGTGCATGTTGTTCGTCATCATGCCCGTCGTTCTGGTGGAACCC
>Ga0098054_1000667_pt1 | contig 19796 bp, 20 predicted proteins | sample 16_taG_FD_75048 | JGI IMG/M metagenome (GOLD analysis project Ga0098054, IMG submission 75048) | Marine viral communities from the Subarctic Pacific Ocean - 16_ETSP_OMZ_AT15313 metaG | ecosystem: Environmental > Aquatic > Marine > Oceanic | place: Pacific Ocean | collected 2015-01-18
GTTTTGAAGATGTAGCTTCAGAAATAGGAGGTGTAGTAGCAGGATTAAATCAATCAAATGGTTTATCTCTTAATTTAAATGATGTTTTAGAAGAAGTATCAAAAGCTTCTTCAACCACAAGATTTAATATGGGCCAAACACCAGGGGCTTTAGCAGCAGCAGCATTTGAAGCTAAACGTTTAGGAATGACTTTAGACCAAGTATCTTCTGCAGCAGCAAGTTCTTTAGATTTTGAAAGTTCTATTGCCAATGAACTTAAAGCTGAATTACTTTTAGGTAAAGATTTAAATTTAGAGAAATTAAGATACGCGGCATTAACTGGTGATACTAATACACAGGCCAAAGAATTAAATAGACTTCTTGCTGAAAATGTGGAGGCAACAGAAGGTAATGTTATAAAACAAAAGGCATTAGCTGATTCTTTAGGTATGAGTGTTGAAGATATGCTAAAAGCAAATCAAGCACGAATACTACAAAATGAACTATCTAAAAAAGGAATTACTGATAGAGTAAAAGCAGAAAAAGCACTTGATATTTTAATGTCAAAAGGTTTAACTAGAGAACAAGCTTTACAAAAATTATCCGCAAAATCCCTACAAGCTACTATTGATGAAGGTGAAAAGGCTGAAGCTTCTATGAGAATGTTAGAAAATGCAAAAGAAACTTTAATGGTATCTATAGCACCTTTAGCTGATAAAATAGCAAAACTTATTCAGTCTTTTGCTGAAAGTGACCAATTAAAAAGCACATTAAAATTTTTAGGTAAAACACTTAAATTTGTTGCAGATAATGCTGCAATATTTGCAGGTATTGCAGGTATTGCAGGTATTGGGATAGGGGCAAAAATGTTACTTGGTGGTGTTGGTAAGTTAGGTACTAAAATGAATGCCATGTATGTTAGATTTTCTGACAAAGGTATGGGTGGACTTGGAAAGTTATTTAAAGGTGAAAAAGCATCAAAAGTAGCATCAAAATTCTCAACAAAACAAATAGCTGCTGGGTTTGCCGGGAAAGCAGCAAAGGATCAATTATTGAAAACTGGGGGGAAATCAACAGCAAAAATTGGAGCTAAATTAGGAGCCAAAGCAATTGGAAAATCAATTCTTAAAAAAATACCAGGTATTGGCTTATTAGCAGGTATAGGTTTTGGTTTGCAAAGAGCAATGAAAGGTGATCTTGTTGGGGCAGCATTAGAATTAGCTTCAGGAGGTGCAAGTTTACTACCCGGAATTGGAACAGGAGCTTCACTTGCAATTGATGCTGGACTAGCTGCTAGAGATATTTCAAAAGCAACTTCAGGTGGAACAGCAGCTGATTTTATCTCAAGACCAGGCCAACCAATCCAAAAATTTAGGAAAGATGATATTGTAGTAGGAGGTACGGGTATAGGTAGTGGAGGTGGAAATGTAGAACAATTACTCCAAAACATATTGGTAGCAATAGAAAAGGGAGGTGACGTTTATATGGATACAAATAAAGTTGGTCAATCCTTTAATGTAGGAGTTAGAGGATAGAACGTAACCTTTAATAACAATTAATATTTATTATAAACAATTAAAACTCAAACACATGGCAATTTTAGATAAACTTATAACCGGAGATTCTACATTAACATCATTTAATGGAGCAAAACCTCCCCAAATGCCTGGATCAACTGATGCTTCAGCTTTACATGATGAATATTCTATAAATGGGGTACCAAATGTAACTGAAAAACCAGACCCATCAACATTAGATTTAGACGGACAAGTACCATCATACAATTATAAAAATAATCTACCAGCAGGAGCTTCTCTTTAATGGCATTAATAAACCTACAAACTGATTTAACATCATTAAAGTACGGACATGATAGGCCTGCAGGGGGTTCAAGTAATCAACCCTACATCCAGACTGACATTCCTGATGGAGACCTTCCTGCTAAGTCTCCTGATTTCTTATTAAGAAATGGTTATTTAGCACCGGTTGCAGCTGCTAAGGATACAAGTCGAATAACACAAATGCTTTTCGACACCAAATCTCCTAGGGGATTATTATTTACTGCCAAAGAAAACTTACTATCTAGATTATCTGTAAAAACCCAAGCATCTAAAGGCCCAGCCTATGCTATGGGTACTATTAATCAAGGTGTTTACCTCCCAACATCTACAATAGCACAAACACTAGTTGGGTTCACAGGTACACATTTAAATTTATTAGGATTAGATCCTTCTTCACCCATGTCTGGGGTAGTTGAAGGAGAGGGATTGTTGGATGCATTAGGACTTCCGGGTTTAGGTCTTAAAAGATATGAAGATATTGTTAATGAGCAAATTACCCCCCCATTAGGTTTCATCCCTACTCAAAACAGATTAGAAGAATTATATGATGTTAAAATCCAAAAGAACCCAAAAGGCCAAAGTGATTTAAATGTTAAGGATAAATTTAAAGAAGGGGCAAAAAATGCCATTAAAGGGGCATTAAGTGGTAATAATGTATCCTTAGACCCAAATAGTCCTTTCTTTTTATCATATGGTGGAGGACCTGGTTCCGTATTAGGAATTGGAAACACTAAAATCAAATTTGCAGATAATCAAAGAACAGGTTATAATTCAAACTTATATAAGGAAGGACAAGTCATTTTTAATAATGGTAAAAGACATAGCTTTTTCACCCAAAACCAAGTGGATAAAACAAACAATCCCCTTCAACAAGATTTTAGAAAAGCAATATTAAAAAGAGAAAACAAAAACACCCCAGAAAATCAAAAGGGTTCTACTATTATGGGCATTTCCCCTTCTTACAAACCTAAGGATAGACTAACAATTGATAATTCAACCGGTAATTCTAGAATAAATTATACTTCCCCGGGACAAAAAGGTAACATTATTAATTATACTAAAATGAAAAGGGACAATACCGGAAACATTATAGGTCCCGTTGATAGAATTAATGCATCCCCAATTTATAGAAGTTCAGGAGTTATACAAGATACTCAATTTGCTAAAAATGATTTAGTTAAATTTAGAATAGCAGCTATTGATAATACTAATCCTTCAATAAAGGATTTTATGCATTTCAGAGCTTATATAGATTCATTTTCAGATGCTTATAATGGATCTTGGACTGGAATAAAATATATGGGTAGAGGAGAACAATTCCATAAATATGATGGTTTTAACAGAACTATTAATTTATCTTTTACTGTTGCTGCTCAATCAAAACAGGAACTTATACCTATGTACAAAAAACTAAATTACTTAGCTTCTAATTTAGCCCCTTCGTATAGTACAAATGGATATATGGCTGGATCTTTAGTACAACTAACCCTAGGTGGGTGGTGTTATGAGTTGCCTGGATTTATTACTAGTTTAACTTTAGATATACCACAAGAATCACCATGGGAAATAGGCATTAACACTGAAGGGGGAAGTGATTCTACTGTAAAAGAATTACCTATGATAATTAAAGTCTCTGGTTTTTCCTTCACACCAATTGAAGAATTTAGACCATCCAAACAAACTTTTGGGTATGGAGATAAAATAACAGATACAAACACTAAGGGTGAAATTTTAGGAACCCATAATGAAGTAACATCTTATGATGAACAACGTTATATAGCATTAGCAGATGGTAAGGGGGCAAATCACAATAATTATGATAACTAATGAGACGCTACAGAAACATACCCGAAACAAAAGGACCAGAAGGTAACCTAATGTATAAAACAGTTAGATATCCTGAAATTCCTAGAAATTTTAGTGATACCTATGTTTACGTTACTGATGGAGATAGGTATGATGCCTTAGCTTTAACATATTATGGAGATGCTTCATTGTGGTGGATAATTTCAATAGCAAATGCAACAAATACTCAAAATTCTTTAACACCCCCCCTAGGGGCACAAATAAGAATTCCTGCTAACCCCATCCCCATCCTAGCCAAGTTTGAAACAATGAATAAATAAAAATAAGTTATGAGTAATATAATAGGTCAAACATTTGAAGATTATGTTGGGGAACAAATAAAAAAACGTCAAGAAATTTATGGGAGTGGTACTCCTGGAAATACACGTTCAATAGAAGAAATTTCTTATTTAAATTCCCGCACATCTTGGTTAAAATTTGCTTCTGGTACTTCTATGGATTCAAAAAGATTATCTTTACTAAAAAAAAATGGCAATGAATTAGTAGGTGATGAAGAAGGATTAGCTCTAGCTAAAAATAATGTATTATTCGGGGGGTTAAGTAGTTTACAAGGAGATAGTTTAGTAGGACGAAGTGGTATAACGGGTGAAAACAAAGCTTATGGGGTAGGGGGAACTGCTTTTGGTTTTTCTCCAATACCTGGAATAGTAGATGCTAGTATTGTATGTTTAAATAATGGTTCACTTAGAAAAGCTACTATAAACATAAAAGCTCATAATAAAAATCAATTTGATATAATTGATGCCTTGTATATGAGGTTAGGATATACTGTTTTATTAGAATGGGGTAATGATAAGTATTTTACCAACCCTCCCAACAGTTTCCTTACCCCTATGGGACCTACACTAATAGAATCTCAATTTTTTGATGAGGGAAATAACGAAACTTCTTATGATTATTGGCTTCCAGCAATAGAAAAATTAAGGAGAGAAACAAGTGGCAATTATGATGCCCTATTTGGTATAGTATCTAATTTTAGTTGGACTTTTGAAACTGATGGAACTTATACCATTAAAGTAATGTTATATACTATGGGGGATGTAATGGAATCCTTTAAAATGAAGGTACCTGTTCCTTCAAAAATTTCTACAAAGGAGTTTTCAGATTCCCCCCAAGGTGAAAATTTCGAGACAAACCCAACCTTAGATTCCGAAGGATTTGAGAAAAATTATGTTAATACAGATGGCAGCGTAGAAGAAGGTAAAGCTAATGCTGCTGGGTATTTTGGTTTTCTTATTACTGAGTTTGCAGATGAGATATTGGACCAAGATCTAACCCTCCCCGGAAGATTATCGCAATACAAAGAAAGAACAAATGGGGGTAGTATTTTCAATCTTCAAATATACCCAAAAATCCCCAAACAGGTGGATAAAAATAATAAAATGTGGTTTTATATATTAGCTGCTGAAGAATTATGGAATTTACAGTACCACCCAGAATCTAAAATAGGGGAAGGCGCTACAAGACAAATCACTAAAGAAGGTAAAAAAACCCTCCAAACTTATACACAAGCTTTAGAGTCACTTACAAAAGAGGAAAACCTTAAAAAAATCGAAACCCAAAAAACTATTGAAATCCAAGTTGAAAAGCTACAAGAAAGCAAAATCCACTATCTATTTTTTCAGATTAAAAAAATAGCTGCAGAACATACAAAAGAGAAGAGCCTATTAATTCATTATTTAATTTCAAATACATATAACATAATTGAACGAATAATAATGGGGGAAATTCTTAATAAAGATGAAGATATAAGAAAAAACTTAAAGGGTTTAGGTTTAAATACTTCTGATACCACAGATGTTATTTCCACAGAAATATCATATCCCACTGCCACTGATAAGGTCCAAAAGGCATATTACATAAGATTTGGTACTTTTTTAGATTTTATCCAAAATCAAATTTTTATGAAGATTATTGGGAAAAATGATTTTACAAGTTACCTTCAAATAGATACAGAGGCAAAAAATAATATTATGTATACTATACCTAACCAATTATCTACAGACCCTACTATTTGTATTATAAAAAATCCAAGTTTTGAACTTGCGGGTGGAGAAAAAATCAAATATTGGGAGGGTTTAGAAGATTTTATAGGAGAAGTAGGTGAAGGAATTGCTTATGGTAAGATAATGAATATCTATTTAAATCTTGATTATATCGAAAATATTTTAGATTCATCAAACAAAGTTTCTGTATTTTCCTTTTTAAATACTATATGTAATGATTTAAATTCTTCCCTTGGACAGGTTAACAATTTACAACCTGTAATTAATTCTGAAGCTAATAAAATCACTATAATAGACCAAACACCGATTCAAGGGAAGGATAAAATAATTGAAAAATTAGGTGGAAAAACAACCCCCGATCAAACCCCCACATTAGAAGTTTATGGTTATAATCCAAATAATAATACCTCAAATTTCGTAAAGAGTATTGGATTAACGACAGAAATATCAAAGGAATACTCTACTATGATTACCCTAGGGGCAACTGTCGGGGGTTATATTCCTGGTGAAGAAGCTACTGCTTTTTCACGATGGAATGTGGGTATAGAGGATAGATTTAAAAAGTATTTAGGAGATGGATCCTCTAATGACCCCAACCCTATTGAAAACTTTGAAAAAGAAAATCAAGGGGTTAAAAATAGTTATGTTAAATATTTATCCCAAGGTATGAATAGAATTGTAGGACTTAACCCAAAAGATAAAGGTTCTCCTTATACCACTAACCCTAACACCATCTCAACCAATACAGAGGCAGTTGGTCATTTTAATAAATACTTACAAGCATCCGCTTCCTTATCAACCGAAACTGCTGAAAGTTCAGTGGGTTTTATCCCCTTTAATCTCCACCTTACATTGGATGGATTATCTGGTATAAAAATTTATAATAAAGTAGAAATTACTCAAGGATTTTTACCTTCTAATTACCCTGAAACTTTAGAGTTTGTAGTAACTCAAGTTGACCATAAATTATTAGATAATACCTGGGAGACTGAGTTAGGTACTATAGGCACAAGTAAAACAAGACCCGAAGGTAGTGTTATTTCAAATAAAAGCTTTTTATCAACAGCAGAAAGAATAAAAACAGAAGTAGAGAGTACAATCTCTACAAATGGGGAACAAGCAAACCTATTAAGGGCAACTTTATCATTATATGGGTATACTGAAAAAGGAGTAGAAATAGATAATGGAGGAGACATTACAATAGGAATTAGGAAAGCAGCAGAAGCTATCTTTAAAGATCTCAACAGAGTAAAACCTAAAATGAAAATAGAAGTTACAGGGGGGAATGATATTTTTCATCAACGATTAAAAAATAGTAATAGTAGACACAAGGCTGGAAATGGGTTAGATTTTGTGATTACTCCTAGTACAAATAAAAATTTAGATGATGTAGTTTTACTTCTTCAAAGGTATGCCGCTGGAAATGACGGGAATTTTAGATTCATAGATGAGTATAGACATAAAACCGAAGATGGAACTGGTGACCATTTTCATATATCTTGGGGAAAAGGAACTGAAGGTAAACTTGAATTAGAGGGGGCATTGCTTTTGGCTAGAGCAGGGGAAATTGCACCCATCAAAATTGTATAAAAAAATTATGTATTTTCCAAAATCCCAAATAAAACCCAATTTATACACTAGTGGAAATGAATTTGCCTTAGAATCAGACCCAACAACTTCATATGTGGGGTTTTATTATGAAATATCAACGGGGGAAGTATTTACTGGGAAAACCCCACAGGATTCAGGGAATTTATCCTTGATCCCAATAATAAGAGAAGGAGATAAATTCGGTAGTTTATCATCAGAATCTCCTATCCCACTACCATTTATTAACCCTGTATTTTACAAACCCACCCCATCTTCTATATTACCAAAAGAGCGATTTTTACCATCTTATAATAGTACAAAACCAACAGAAAATGATTATGATCTTGGGGAATATCAAAGATATTTCTGTAAAAAAAATAATGAATTAATTTATTTAGAAATAGATAAGGATACATTCAAAAAACTTAAAAATAAAGATCCTAAAATAGCATCTGATTTATATACTCCAATCAGTACACCTTGGACTATAACAGGTGCCCCTCAATCCGTTTTTAACACAAACAAAAGCATCATAACCTTAATTGAACGAAATCAAAAATGGTATGGTTTTACAAATTATTTTCAAGATAAGTTTTCTGAATATTATTTGGAGGAGTAAAAAATAGGTTGTATATTCGATAAATGTTTTGGATAGTTGAAAGTTTTGATCAACTAAAGAGGTTTTATAATATTGGTTATAAAGAAGCTTATATAGAAGTCATACCTTACTCATATAAGACTCACCCGACTGAAACCTCTGTTAGTTTAGTTTACATACGACCTTTGGATTCACCTAAGGGTTATATGTTGGCAATCGATCACAGTGAAGTTATGCGTTTAAACAGCGAGTATATCGCAGAATTAATTAGTACTTATGATACGTTATGGGTTTGGGGTAAAAAGGAATTTCTGCATTTATACGCGCGGAAAAACATCAACGACTTATCTTTATCTTCCCCAAGCTATGAAATGGAAACTACAAGAGCTCATAAATTTTTACAACAAAAATATCCAAATAAAAAAGACATAAATAGAATTATACCAATAGTTAAACATTATGAATCTTGTGAAAAAAATTATAATAACCTAAAACAATATATAAATGAACCAATCAATAAATTCTACAATGACACAGTTCCATTGGTATTCAACGCCATCGAAAGGAATGGAATACAAGTGGATCCCCAATTGTTTGAAGACTACTTCGATAAACCTGGGAAAAATAAAATATACACACAATATAATTACCGGACTACTACAACTAGACCATCTAACAGATTTGGAGGGATAAATTATGCGGCACTTAATAAAGAAAATGGATGTAGGAAAGCGTTTATTCCAGGTAATGATAAGTTTGTTGAAATTGACATCTCTGCTTATCACCCTACTTTGGCTGCTTCCCTTATTGATTATAATTTCAATACTGAAGATATCCATGGAGAGTTTGCTAAAATGTATAAGGTGGACTATAAAAAATCCAAAGAATTAACATTTAAACAATTATATGGTGGAGTATTTAAACAATATAAACACTTAGAATTTTTCCAAAAAATAGAAAAATATGTTAGTGAGTTATGGGATAAATTTGAAAATGATGGTTACATTGAATGTCCTATATCTAATCATAGATTTAAAAAGGATAAGTTGGAAAACATGAATCCACAAAAGCTGTTTAATTACCTACTTCAGTCTTTAGAAATGGCTCTAAATGTTACCATTTTGTGGGAAATAATAAAAACATTAAGAGGCAAAAATACAAAACTGGTACATTATTGTTACGATAGTTTTTTATTTGATGTGGATAATAGTGAAGAAAAGGTTTTAAACGAAATAAAATTAATCTTTAAGAAAAATAAACTTAACATAAAAGAAGTAAGTGGGTTAAATTATGGGGAAATGAATTAGTTTTGCATTTAAATTTGGCTACTCAAAATCCACTTCGTATATTGATAATGAAATAAAAAGAATCAAGTAAAAATAAATTATGGAACAAACTACGATTTTGAATGAGATAAATAATATTTATAGTATAAGTTATGATTTTGATAACCCACTAAATATTGGAGATTTGAACAATAAATTGTTCCTCACTTTTACAACCCTAGAGGAAATAGATAATGCAGTAAATGCATTGTCTTCAAGGTATTCTATAATGCACAATAAGATGTTTGTGCTGTACATTAAGAGTAATGAGGAATATGTTATTACCTATAATGTAGATAATGGGAACGTTACTGATATTCCCGAAAATACCATTTTAGTGCATAGAAAGAAAGAAACAAACACTCTATATACTATAAATGCTTTGAATGAGCTTATAAAAAGCTTAAATGGTGGAGTTGTTAATACTAAATTTCCAATAGATTGGCAACATTACCGAAATTGCATTCTGCTTACTCAGCATAATGATTTAAAACAACTGAATACAAAAATCCATAAGATAATTGAACTCTAATTTGGATTTTTAATAAAAGGTTATTATATTTAATGTTATAAACAAAAACAAAAACAAGTAAAATTATGGATTTAAACGCTATCAGAGCCCGATTAGACTCTTTAAACAAACAATCAAACCCACAAAGTAAAGAAAAGAAAGATTATACTTTAATCTATTGGAAACCTAGAGAGGAAGGAAAATACCAAATCCGTTTTGTTCCTTCTAAACTAGAAACACCAACAAACCCATTCCAAGAGATATTTATGCATTATGGAATTGGAAAATTTCCAATTGTTGCTTTATCAAATTGGGGTGAAAAAGATCCCATTGTTGAATTTTCAAAACAATTAAGAAAATCAAGTGAACCTGAAAACTGGAGGTTAGCTAAAAAGTTAGACCCGAAATTGAGAGTATTTGCTCCGGTAGTTGTTAGAGGTGAAGAAGAAAAAGGTGTTCGTCTATTTGAATTTAGTAAAACCATTTATATGGAATTGCTTTCAATTGCAGAAGATGAAGATTATGGTGATTTTTCAAATGTCGCTGAGGGATTTGATTTTGTAGTTAATGCTTCTAAGGTACAAGACCGACCTGGTTTTGCACTTAGTTTAAGGCCAAAGCCAAAACAAACACCATTAAGTTCAGATGCTAAACAAGTTGAATCTTGGTTAGAAACTCAACCAATTCTTTTGGAGGAAAGATTCAAATACACTTATGACAAACTTAAGGAGGAATTGCAAAAATTCTTGACTGAAGGGGAGGATGAAGAAGATAGTATTATTTCTGAAACTCCATCAAGTTTTGAAGGTGATAAAGATGAAAAAACTAAAAAGACTTATAGTTTATCAACTCAAGGTACTCCTAAAAAATCAAAAGTAGATGAATTTGATGATATGTTTGAGGATGATAATAAAAAAGATGATGGTTTACCTTTTTAATTTAGTTTTATATGCCCAAAATAAAAAAATCACTATCGGAGGCAGTCTCCAAAGAAATAAAATCCAAATTTAGTTTAGACTCTTTTAAAGAAAAAAAGGGTCTTAAACAAAACGTTAAGTTTAAAGACCAATCTTGGATCCCACTTTCTAAAGCATTTCAAAATGTCACTTCAGTACCAGGTATCCCAATGGGGCATATTGTGTTACTGAGGGGTCATTCTGATACAGGTAAAACCACTGCTTTGCTAGAATCTGCAGTATCAGCCCAAAAGAGAAATATATTACCTGTTTTTATTATTACCGAAATGAAATGGAATTGGGAATATGCTAAACAAATGGGTTTAAATGTAGAAGAGATTATAGACAAAGAAACAGGTGAAGTTGAAAACTATGAAGGTAATTTTATTTATGTTGATAGAGAAACTATCCACACTATAGAAGACGTAGCCGTTTTTATTCTAGATTTAATGGATGAACAGAAAAAAGGCAATTTGCCTTATGATTTATTATTCCTTTGGGACAGCATAGGTTCAGTTCCTTGTGAAATGTCTGTTAAATCTAATAAAAACAACAATGAGTGGAATGCTGGTGCAATGTCAACTCAATTTGGAAATAATGTTAACCAACGTGTTACTCTATCTCGTAAAGAATCATCTCAATATACTAATACTTTAGTTTGTATAAATAAGGTTTGGACAGCAAAAGCTGAAAGTCCTATGGGCAAACCTAAACTGATGAATAAAGGTGGATTTGCAATGTGGTTTGATTCTACATTTGTAGTTACTTTTGGAAACATTTCAAATGCTGGAACATCTAAAATTAAAGCAATTAAAGATGGCAAACAGGTTGAATTTGCTAAACGTGTTAATCTACAAATTGATAAAAACCATATCAATGGAATTACTACAAGGGGAAGAATAATTATGACTCCTCATGGTTTTATTAATGATGATGATAAAGAGTTAAAAAGTTATAAAGAAAAAAATTCTAAAGCTTGGAATAAGATACTGGGAGGGACTGATTTTCAGATTGTAGAAGAAGATCTGGAATATAACGATATTACTTCTTATACAGAAGAACCACAATAAATTATGGATAAAAAAAACTTATTAAAACTCCTAGATAATCTTCAGGAGCAAGGAGAAGAAACTGCAGAGGGGAAACGGGTTTTATTCATTGATGGGTTAAACCTATTTTTTAGGAATTTTGCTATGTTGAATATGGTAAATCCTGAGGGTATTCATGTTGGGGGTTTAGGTGGATTTTTTAGGTCATTAGGGGCAATGATTCGTCAAATCCAACCAACAGAAGTTTATATAATCTTTGATGGGATGGGCTCATCCAATAATAGAAAAAACATTGATCCCAATTATAAATCTGGTAGAAATGCTTCAAGGATTACCAATTGGGAAGTTTTTGAAAATATAGATGAAGAACACGATTCCAAAGTAGATCAAATAGTTAGAATAATTCAGTACCTAAAAACCCTACCTGTAAAATCAGTAATTCTTGATAAGGTGGAGGCGGATGATATTATCGCATATCTGAGTTCTAAGGTCATTAATCAACGCGAAGACAAATCTTTCATAATATCCAGCGATAAGGATTTCCTCCAGTTGATAAGCGAAAATGTTATAGTTTATCGTCCTATGGAAAAGAAATATTACACTGAATCTGTGATGGAAGATAGGTATAAAATGCCAACAAAGAACTTTATTCTGTACAAAACTCTTCTTGGAGACAGCTCAGATAATGTCAAGGGTGTAAAGGGATTGGGTGAAAAGGGATTACTAAAAAAATTCCCTGAATTAAGTGAAAAAGAAATGACTTGGGATGATATTTTAATTATATGTGAGAATAAATTTAAAGATCATATTGTATACGCTCGTATATTACAAGGAGTATCTGACCTAGAAAAAAATTACAAATTAATGGATTTAAGTAATCCCATGTTAAATCAAAATGAAAAGGATTATTTAGATAAGGTTGTAGAATCAAAAGAGCTTCATTATATTCCTGAGCAGTTTACAGCTCTGTATAATGAAGATAAATTAGGGGGCATGATAAGAAATTTAGATTTCTGGTTAAAAGATGTCTTCACTAAATTGTATATTAAATAAAGTTATTAACCCTTAAAACTAAAAGTTATCACACTCAAATCAATAGACGAATATGGTCCTAGTTTTCAAATAAAGGTTTTATCCTCTCTACTTACACATAAAAACTTCTTAGTAAATATCTATGATGTTTTAAATGCAGATGATTTTAATTCTCAATCAAACAAATGGATTGTACAAGAAATTATAAGGTATTATGATAAGTATCATACAACCCCTTCATTAGATATTTTAAAAGTAGAAGTTAAAAAAATAGAAAATGAAGTATTACAAGTATCAGTTAAAGAACAATTAAGAGAGGCTTATAGATCATCAGATGAAGATTTAGAATATGTTCAGGAAGAATTTTCCACTTTTTGTAAAAATCAACAACTTAAAAAAGCATTATTAAGTTCAGTAGATTTATTAAAAGCTGGGGATTATGATTCAATCAAAACCATGATTGAAAATGCTATGAAAGCAGGACAAGATAAAAATATTGGTCATGAATATGTTAAGGATCTTGAATCTAGATATAGAGAAGATACTAGAAACCCTATTCCAACTCCTTGGGAGGATTTTAATGCCTTATTACAGGGTGGGTTAGGTGATGGTGATTTTGGACTAATATTTGGAAACCCTGGAGGTGGAAAATCTTGGTGTTTAGTTGCTTTAGGAGGATATGCTGTAAGAATGGGTTATAATGTTTTACACTATACTCTGGAATTGGGTGAAGATTATGTGGGGAGAAGATATGATGCCTTTTTCACCAAAATCCCAGTAAATAAAATTAAAGACAATAAAGACAGGGTTGAAGAAGTTATACCCCAAATCCCAGGTAAATTAATTATTAAAGAATTTCCTACAGGCAAAACCACAATTAACACCATAGAATCACACATAAAAAAATCAATGGATTTAGATATAAAACCAGATTTAATTCTTATTGATTATGTTGATCTTCTTGCATCAAAAAGAAGGAATGTGGACCGGAAAATGGAAATAGATGATATTTATACAAGTACAAAGGGATTAGCTCGGGAATTAAATCTCCCAATTTGGAGTGTCTCTCAAGTAAATAGGGCAGGTGCAAAGGATGATATAATTGAAGGAGACAAAGCAGCAGGGTCTTATGATAAGTTAATGATCACTGATTTCTGTTTATCCCTTTCCAGAAAAGCCAAGGATAAAATAAATGGTACTGGTAGATTCCATATTATGAAAAATAGATATGGGATGGATGGTTTGACTTTTGGGGTTAAAATAGATACCTCAATAGGTAATTTTGAAGTTCATGAATATGATGAAGAGGATATGGAAGCTGCCCTTGAAAGAAATCAAAAGCCCCAAAATGGTGAATATGACAGTTATGATAGAAAACATTTAAAAGAACAATTTTTTAATTTTAACCCTTAAATTAAATACCAAATATGGCTGAGTTAAATATTTCCCAACAGATTCTATCTGATATTGTTGTTTATAACAAATATGCAAAATATGATCCTAAAAAACAAAGGAGAGAAACATGGAAAGAAATTGTTACTCGAAATAAAGAAATGCATCTTAAAACATTTCCTCAACTTAAAAAAGAAATTAATGAAGCCTATAAATTTGTTTATGACAAAAAGGTTTTACCCTCAATGCGTAGTTTACAATTTGCAGGTAAACCAATTGAAATAAACAATTCAAGAATATTTAACTGTTCATTTTTACCAATAGATGACTTCTGTGCATTTTCAGAAATCATGTTTTTATTACTATCAGGTTGTGGGGTAGGATTCAGCGTTCAAAGACATCATGTTGAAAGATTACCCGAAATCAGAAAACCTCTCAAAAAACGAAGATTTTTAATTGGTGATTCTATTGAGGGTTGGGCAGATGCTGTAAAGGTACTTTGTAAGGCTTATTTTGGGTTATCAAATACAGTTCCTAGTTTTGATTTTAGAGACATTAGAGCAAAAGGAGAATTATTACTTACTGCAGGGGGAAAAGCACCAGGACCTGAACCTTTAAAAGAATGTTTATTTCAAATTAAAAAATTATTTGATCGAAAAGAAAACGGAGATCAACTAAAACCCATTGAGGCACATGATATTATATGTCATATAGCTGACGCGGTTTTATCCGGGGGTATTCGCCGAGCAGCGCTAATTTCTTTGTTTAACATCGATGATGAAGAAATGTTATCTAGTAAATTTGGAGCTTGGTGGGAAAAGAACCCACAAAGAGGAAGAGCAAACAATTCTGTAGTAGTTGTTCGACCTAAGGTTAAAAAAGATGATTTTGTAAAATTGTGGAAAAAAATAGAAGCTAGCAACTCAGGTGAACCCGGCATTTATTTTTCAAATGATAAAGATTGGGGTACAAACCCATGTTGCGAAATTGCTTTAAGGTCTTTTCAGTTTTGTAATTTAACAGAAATAAATGTTTCTAATATCGAATCTCAAGAAGATTTAAATAAAAGAGCCAGAATTGGAGCCTTTTTGGGCACATTACAGGCAAGTTATACCAATTTCCACTATTTAAGGGACATTTGGAAAACAACAACTGAAAAAGAAGCATTAATTGGTGTGGGGATGACCGGAATAGCTAGTGGTGCCATTTTAAATTATAATTTAGAAGAAGCTGCTGAAGTAGCTAAAGAAGCGAATAAGGAAATTGCCAAAATTGTAGGAGTTAATAAAGCCTCAAGAGTAACTACAGTAAAACCATCAGGAACTAGTTCATTAGTGTTAGGAACTTCATCGGGAATTCATGCTTGGCATAATGATTATTATATTAGAAGAATGAGGGTAGGAAAAAATGAATCCCTTTATCAATATTTATCACATAACCACCCAGAATTGGTTGAAGATGATTTTTTTAAATCTCACATACAAGCTGTAATATCAGTTCCCCAAAAATCTCCAAATAATGCTATTATGAGAAATGAATCAGCTATAGATTTATTAGAAAGAGTTCGTAAATTTAATACTGAATGGGTAAAATCAGGCCATAGAAAAGGAGCTAATACAAATAACGTATCCGCTACAGTTTCAATAAAACCTGAAGAATGGAAAGAAGTAGGTGAATGGATGTGGAAATATAATGAAACATTTAATGGTTTATCAGTAATCCCATATGAAGGAGGGAGTTATATTCAAGCTCCTTTTGAAGACATATCTCAAAGTACTTATTATAGATTAGAAAAAATGCTAACAAATATAAATCTCACCAAAATAAAAGAAATTTCAGACGAAACCGACCTAAATGGTCAAGTTGCATGTTCTGCAGGGGCGTGTGAAATAACCTAATATTTGGTTAAAAACATAATATTTATAACAAATAAAGTTTTAATGAAAAAGTTTTGCCTTAGAATGTATAATTATATAAAAGAAAAAATTATGACTTTTGGTGATATTTTTAATGATAATAATGATATAAATGAAAAAAGCGTTGTTGGTTTTGCTTCTTTTGCAGTAATGGTAATATTTGCTTTAGTAGATATAGTAACTGGAATAGGGGGGAAAGAATTAGAAATACAAGAATACATTTATAACTCATTTGTAATAATAACTTTAGGTAGTTTTGGCATAGCTGAAGCTGGTAAAATATTTGGTAAAAAAGAAAAAAAATAAAACAATGGAAGTGAAAAATATGTTATACGCAGGTCTTGGATTAGGCAATATGGTGTCAAAGAAAACATATGAACATTACAAAAAAATGATTGAAGAAGGAAAAGCAAAAGACCCCAAAGTTAGTTCAACTTTAGAAAACTTTTTTGAAAATATGGATTACCAACAACAAGAAGTTAAAGATAAAATGGTAGAGCTATTTGACAAAATAGCCGATAAATTAGGATACGTAAAAATAGACAAATATGAAGCTCTTCAAAAACATATTAAGAATTTGGAAGCCGACTTACATAAAGAAAAAACCAAATAAAATGGGAATATCAGAACATGTAAGTTATAATGAAGTTATATATAGCCAAACAGCTATTCGAAACGATATTAATAATGAACCAAATAATGAACAGTTAGATAAAATAATTAGAATATCTGAAAATATATTTGAACCCCTGAGGGAATGGGTTGGTGGACCTGTTAAAATTAATAGTTGTTTTAGGAGTGAAGAATTAAACAAACGAATTGGGGGTGCATCCAGTTCTCAACATTGTGCAAACAAAGGAGCTGCGTTTGATTTGGATGATACTTACGGACATAAAACAAATGCTGAAATGTTCTATTATATACAAGATGAATTAGATTTTGATCAATTAATTTGGGAATTTGGGACTGATGAAAACCCAAACTGGGTTCATGTTTCATATAATGAAGGAAATAATAGAGGGCAAATATTAAAGGCCTGTAAAGTTAATGGAAAAACTAAATATTTAAATTGGGAATAGAAAACATGAAAAGATTTATGATACCCCGAACAGCTAGATGTAAAAGTGGCTGTTGACGGGTTTAAAAAAAAATACTTAATATTATTATTGTTATTAGTTGGATGCTCCCCAAAGTATGAAGTAGTCCAAATGATGGATTATGATCAGTATCACTTAATTGGGGTGAAGGATCTTGAAATAATAATTATTAACACAAAGGATTCTTTATATGAAGGTCAAATTATTAAGTGGAAGGAAAAAAAGTGAAACATTTAAGAGGGGTATTACCCTTAATTTTTATATTAACTTTTTGTAGCCCCACTAATATAAGTATAGTGGATACACTTAAACCACCTATCATCCTCATTACGAAAAATGATAGTGTTGTAAAAGTTAAAGGAGCAAAAGGAAAGACATGTATTCTTCATACATCTGATAAAGTAAATTATCGGGTTCATTTTTTAAAAGTGGGCGATACATTAAAAATAGAATAAAGGAAAAAATTATGAAAAAGATAATAATAGTACTATTTGCATTATTTACCTTAACATCTTATTCACAAGATAACGATGACATATATTGGACTGTATATGACGTTGATACAGTAGAAGAAGAAACTAATACTTACGTAACTAATAATTACTATACAGATTATACATCAAGAATAAATAGATTTCACAGACACCCTTATTATACGTCTTATTGGTCATATCATAATCCTTATTGGTATTCTTATTATTATCCATTTTATACAAGCTATTATTGGTGGTGGGGGTATAATTCCTGGAGTTATTATGGGTGGTACTCTCCGTACAGGAATTGGTATTCACATTATAATTATTCCCACTATTATAGACCAACTTATTATTATGCTCACCACAGTCATAATCACAATTACTATAAAAAATCAAACCCAAATAAAAAACAGGTAGTACATAACCCAAAATATATTAAAAAACCAGTATACAAAACACATTCTAAACCCAAGAATATAAACAAACCCACATATCAAACTTACAGTAAACCTAAACCAACAATTAAAAAATACCCAACATATTCTAAACCAGTAAAATACACTCATGTAAAACCCCAACCAACGAGACCAGTAAATATAATAAAAAAACCTCAATATATTAAACCTAAAAGTATACAGAGACCAGTTAAAGTAACCCCCACTTCTCCCAAAATACGACATACTAGACCGGTTGGTATTAGGAAACCAAAATGAAAAAATATCTCCTCCCAATATTAATAGCATTATCTGCTTTATCAGTTAGTGCTTCAGCTGCATTTTATTCAGTATATGGATTAAGTAAATTATTTGCAGGTGCAAGCTTACAAGTTATTATAATGGCCGGCTCATTAGAAGTTGCCAAATTAGTTACAGCTTCTCTCTTATACCAATATTGGAACAAAATAAATAAAGTTTTAAGAGCCTATTTGGTTATTGCTTGTATTGTTTTAATGTTAATAACTAGTGCAGGAATATATGGTTTCCTTTCAGGAGCGTATCAATCTACTGCAACTCAATCAGAAATTGTAGGTAAAGAATTAGCTGTGATTGAAATGAAAAGAGAAAGGTTTGAAGAAAAAAGAACCGAACTAAGAGATGAAAAATCCCAACTTGTTGTTTCAGTCAAAGATTTAAGAATAGCTCTTTCCAACCCCACACAAGTACAATATATTGATAGAGAAACAGGGCAATTAATTACAACCACATCCTCTAGTTCCCGAAGGGCATTGCAAAAAGAATTAGAAGCTTCAATTAATGATAGAGATGAAATTTCAATTAAACTCGAAGCAGTAACGGATTCAATTTCAAAGTTAGACATATCGGTATTAAACAAAGAAACAAGTAATGAAGCTGAACGAGAACTTGGCCCCTTAAAGTATATAGCTGAACTAACAGGACAATCTATGTCTGAAGTAATTAATTGGCTTTTACTTTTAATAATTTTTGTATTTGATCCTTTAGCTATTTCATTAGTAGTAGCTGCTAACTTTGCTTTTAATCAAATAAGACCAAAGGAAAAAAAACTATATCATCCTGAAGAAAATTGGATTGATAAAAACCAAGATATTAAAATGTCGGTGCCTAAAGGTAAAGAATTTAATAAACCCTATCCTATCTCAGCTCCCCCCAAAGAATCCTCCAATAAAGGTGAAATTGAAAATTTAGAAAATAAAATCTCCAAAATAAATAGATTAGGGTTTACAGAAAAGAAAAGACTCCAAGAAATACAACCTTTCCAACAACAAATAGATAAATTAAAGGGTGAAGATAATCAAATAACTTATTAATTTCTCCGCAAAAAAATTTGGCTCCCCAAAATAGAGTGCGTATATTTATGGTGTTGGTTAATTAAGATCAACACTAAATAGTAAAGGTTATGGATATTGAAGTTAAAGCAGATAGGTATGAAGAAGAGCAAAAATTAGCTCGTGCAAGTTACTTGTTAAGTCAATTTATGATTGAACAAGAAGATTATGATTTTCTAAAAAATTATGATGAATCATTAATTAAGGATTTTGAAAAAGATCCTCTTTATAAAGCAGTTGCAGATACAGAGGTTCTAATTTGTGAAGGTGGTGATTTTCATTCAGAATTAATTGGTTATCAATACATTAATAATGGGGTTGGGTTTTAATAATAAAAATAAATGAAAGTATCACATGA
>Ga0098054_1000669_pt1 | contig 19759 bp, 23 predicted proteins | sample 16_taG_FD_75048 | JGI IMG/M metagenome (GOLD analysis project Ga0098054, IMG submission 75048) | Marine viral communities from the Subarctic Pacific Ocean - 16_ETSP_OMZ_AT15313 metaG | ecosystem: Environmental > Aquatic > Marine > Oceanic | place: Pacific Ocean | collected 2015-01-18
ACCATTTGCAATACTAGATGGTCTGAATATCATACGCCCGAAAGTTCTCGTTACTCCCGTATCACTCAACCCTTGAAATTGTATACGAGCTGTTCTTGATGTAGTTTGAGCATTGTAGAATAATGATAATGCTGGATCTCCTGTTGTCCCTTCCGCCTTTATTTCTGCACCTCCCGCCGTATATACATGTAATTCTGAATCAGGATCTATACCTACACCTAACTCTGAATCTGATGTTAACCTCATTGTTTCTGCTAACGTAGAAGCATCACCGTTTTTCCATACCCACGCTGTAGTAGCTGAATTGTTTTCTGCTACTGCACAAAGAGAAGCAGACACTCCTGGATCTGCTGTATCGTTGTTTTCTATCTCTATACACGCTAACTCTTGCCCAGCTGTAACACTTGTATCAGTGTTTTCTATACGGATATATGTATCAGTAGAATCAGAGATATGAAGCCTCCTATCAGGGGTAGAAGTCCCAACCCCTACTTGTCATCAATCCTCTACAAATAATGCTGTATTCCCTCCGTCATCTTCTATTGTAAGTCAATTTGCGTCTAAAGCACATATTTTTTCTGCACAAAAATCTATATTTGTTGCTGTTTTAGTAACACCATCTTGTAATAATGTAAAATAATTGAATGATCAAGCTCATGTATAATAATCATCTGCAATAATGTCATCAAATCTTGATTCCCAACTATCTCAAGTATTTACAAAAGTTCAATACATTGTACCTGCTCCTGTAGTACTTAAATCATAAGCGTTTCAAGTACTTATTACAGTCGAAGCATTACTCGTAGAATCAAGGTATCATCCGTAAGCGTCTCAAGAACCTGTAACATCTATATCAAGTGATGAGTAAAATATCCTGAATCCTGATAAATCTCATAATGAATAAAAACATGCTGCCACACCATTTCAATTTTGGTCTATTGCCATTTCACTTCTAAGCATACGAACATCAATACCAGATATTCAAGTTCACACACCAAGTCAAGCAATAATATCATTTGAGTCATTATTTTCCCCCCTTATGTTACAGCTGGTTAATTTTAGTGTTACATTACTTCCCGAAATATTTATTATATTTTGTATGTTTACTGTACCAGCTGAAGAGTCTGTAGTTGTTACCTCTGGTCTGAAGTTATCACAAGTTACATTTCATCAAGCTAAATCTAATACACTCCAAGCATAATCTCATACTGTTTTGTCTGCTAAAACTCTTACTCTGGATATTGTATGAAATCAGCTATCAATATCTAATACAGGAATAGAAGAAGTTAGATTGTCATAATCAACATCTAAAGTCATATTAAATATACCTGATACATTAGGAGCAAAAGTTATTGCTGTTGTATTAAGTGATTTATTATTTAAGTATACCGCTGCTGTTTCTGTACCTTGTAAATATATATAGTCTGTAAGCGTTATATTATCAGCTGTATATTCTCAAGGGTTAATTATTATAACATACCTATTGTCTGCTGTTGCGTCAGTTATTGAATCAATAGCACTTTGTATATCTGTATAATCTCATCAGCTTAATGCTACATTTACTAAATTTGAAATATTTGCTGCTCATCATCAAAGACTAACATAAGAGCTCCCGTTCCAAAAATAAATTGCGTTGGTATCAGTAGCTATATACAAATACTTGGTGTTTCAAGTAGTAGGGAATGAAGCAAAAGAACTGAATCTTAATTCTTTTTTACTAAATCTCATAATATATTAGTTAAAAATTAAAATTATATCTTCGTTGTTAGATGTATCTGAAATCAGATTTACATCTCTTATATATCTAGTGTCAATTTCTTCAAGTTCTTCGTCTGGCTGTATTTCTCTTCATTCTGTTAATGTAGAGTCTCAAGAGTTTTCATAATAGATAGAAACAGATCAACCATTATAAAGATTAATCCTTTTATATCATTTATCAAATGCTTCTTGTGCCAAAGCTTGGTTACCTGCGTCACCTGCAAGTATTTCTTCTAAAGTTTGACTAGTAGTAGTTACAGTTATTTTCATAATAAAATTATAAATAAGTAAAGTTTTTTAATTTTAGTATATACAATATATACAAATTATCAATTACAAAGGATAAATCTGAAAATGTTTACATTTATATCTTGTATCATAGTAAACATTATATCATTTCTCTATAGCTCTTTCACAATAATTAAAGTCCTCATCATCTCATTTAAACTCTCATATATCACTTATTGCTTTTTTAGATAGTAGCAAGCAACCTGTTCAAGTTGCATCTACTTTATTCAATCATTCTTTTAAGTTTTGTTTTGTTCTATATCATCATTCTACTTTCTCTAAAGCTAGTTTAATTATTTCAGCTCAATTGTTAGTATGTATATTAGCAGAGCATATATCAACATCATTATTTACCATTTCTAGTAAGTTCTTAGGTGGTTGTATATCACTATCTATCATTAGTAAATAATCAAATCAACTTTCTTTAAAAGTTTTTAGTATCTTATTTCTATTTGCTGTAATAGGTCTACCCCAAGACAATAATATCTTAGCCTCGTGTCAATAATTATTTAAAGTTAATAAAAACTCAGTTAATTCAGCTCTTATATTTCATATATGTGGTATTGCTATTAGTATTCTCATAATATTGCTATTCTATTTAAAATTAAATCTTTTAGATTTTCATCATTTATATCTTTATCGTTGTTTATATAACTAGATATGTATTGTTTTGCCTCTTCTCCACTTATTATCTCAACTCAATCATATACAACAAAATCATCATCTACCTTTCAAATTGCATATTCAGTATCTAGTCATTCATTTTGCCAACAAACAAAGTTTATTTCTTCTGGATTAAAATTATCAGGGTATACAAACTCTGTTTTCATATCATTATTGTCTCTATTTTTTGTAATAGTAATTTTTATGTATTTCATTTTTTTATTTATTAAGAGTTAACAACAGTCAAATCTTTTGGGCTTGTGCTAGGAGAAGCAAAACTAGAAGAAATAGTAGAAGTAATTCAAGAATGTATATATATCTTATCTGTATCATTATCACAACTAATTAAGTTTCAAGAACTATCTAAAGCTATTCATTGAATATTTGTAGAGGGAGAAGCAAAACTAGAAGAAATACTGGTTGTAAATCAAGAATGTATATATATTTTATTAGCTGCAGCATCACAACTTATTAAGTTTCAAGAACTATCTATTACAGTTCAAGCTGGAGTGTCAGTAGGAGATGATATGCTGGTTGTTATAGTACTTGTAATTCAACTATGTTGATATATTTTATTAGCTGTAGCATCACAACTTATTAAGTTTCAAGAATTATCTAAACTTAATCATCTTGCATTTGAACTAGGAGCAGCAAAACTAGAAGAAATAGTAGAAGTAATTCAACTATGGATATATATTGTATCCGGTGATCAAGTATTATCACAACTAATTAAATTTCAATCACTTACACATAATCAAGTTGGAGATGCATCAGGAGAAGAAAAACTATCTGTAATAGTGCTAGTTATTCAATCGTGAATATATATTTTGTCAGAATCACCGTCACAACTAACTAAATACTGTTCTGCTTCTCATGTCGTATATATATAAGGGTTTATTAAAAATCACATAATTAAGTTTTGTATCAAATAAGATAAATTTTAGCTCATGTTCAGGCTACTGTACTTCATATTGTATCTATATCTATTGTAATTTCTGCGTCATCTGCTAAAGCACTATCACTTATTACTGGAGCTGTTGCCGCTGTTGTACTTGTTTTTTCTGTAGCGTCTATAGTTATCTTAGTAGATAATATAGTTGTTCAAGACTCATTTATATCAAAAGTAGCTACACTTCAAGTTGGTGCTGTAGTTACTGAAGCTCTAACATCAGTAAGAGTAAAAGCATAAGGCATCCTAAAAGTTGCTTTAGCTGTTCAAGTCGTCAAATCAGTGGTTTCATCTGATATTGCTATTATAAGACTTTCTGTATATCAATCACAGTTTGTTAATGTTCAACTAGCAGGAGTTCATAAGACAGGAGTGACTAAGGTTGGACTATTAGCAAATACTAGACTTCAGCTTCAAGTTTCATCTGATATAACTCAAGCTAATTCAGCAGAAGTTGTAGCTCATACATTTGTACTATTTAAAGCTCAAATTGCTATATTAGCTGTTCAGTCAAAAGAAGTTCATCAAATAGTTCTTGCAGTTTCTAAAGCTGTTGCCGTTCAAGCATTTCAGCTAACTGTTGTTTGGTCTCAGGTATTAGTTCAGGTAGCTGTTCATCAACCTGTTGCAAAACTTCAATCTGATAAAGCAGTATTAAATTGTGCAGTAGTTCAAGATATTCATACTATACTTGTTTGATCACCTGTATTAGTTCAACTAGTATTTGTTATTTTAGTTCTTTCAGCAGAAGTTAGAATAAGATTTGTACTTCATTCTACCATATTATCCATATCAAAAGCGTCTCAAGCAACTGAAGTAGGATCATATGTAGCAGCTAACATGTCTCAAGAACCACCATTCCCCCATTTTAAACCAGTAGGCTCTGAACTGTCAGCCGTTAATGTTTGTCAATCTGTTCAAACTCACAATCTTGCATCACCTGTATCAAAAGTGAATAAATCTCATTTAGTAGTTAATGGACTAGATCCTCAGGTTACATTGATTTTCATTCTTCAAGTAACAGGGTTCACCTCTACAGGTATGGGTGTAACACCATCTATAGAACTTGTCCCTATTATAGTTGGGATATTGTTCTCATCTCTATTAGCATTTGTCATAATATAAAGTTAAATTTTAAGTTTCACAAAGTATAGCTCAATTAGAATCTACTTGTATTGGGGTTGGTGTTTCTCAATCCACCGAACTTACTCAAAGCAATACAACTACATTGTTTTCATCCCTTACCGCATTAGTCATAATATATAAATTAAATTTTAAAGTATTTTATCAAGATCATCAATTACCTTGTCTCAATATCATTTTGTTCTTACTGAAAAAATATCTTTCTTTACAATCTTTTGTTTTGTTTTTTTAAACTTCTTTTTTATTATACTTCAATATTTCATATAAAAATCAAGTAAAAGAATAATAAATATTCAAATTAGTATTACATTCATATAATTAAACTTAATAATAAAATTGTAATAAATCACCAAAAAGAAAATATTTTATCTAAGTATGTAATTAAATAATATTTAAAATCATTCATAATTAATCTTCGTTAAGTCATAAAGTAATTGCAAAAGATCTAAGTAATGTTTCTATCTTTGCTGGGTTTCATTCTGCAAGTGTTTTAGCAAGGTTTGCTTTTTTATTAGCACTTACAAGCTTCCATTTTGGGCTAGATATTATACTTTGTAATTTAGCTCAAGTAACGGCTCATAATGCACCTCATACTATGGTTCATATTGGTCAAGCTGCAGTAGTTCAAATAGTGGCTCATAGTCAAGCTCAAAGTGTTCATTTTTGTAATCAAGATACAGTAGTTCATAATCAAAACGACTGTCATGTTTCTCTTAAAAGTGTTTCACTCATGACGGTATCAAGTGACTTATAAAAACTATAATCTTTATTAAGTTTTGCAAAACTAGGATTGTTTTTTGATATTTCTGCTCTTAAATTATCTGCTAATTTTACTTGTAAATCATCTTGGAACTTTGTTATTTTATCTCTTGTAATAGTTTTATCAAACACTGTATCAAAACTTCTTTTTAGGGCAATTTGTTGTTCTGCTGTTAGTTTTTCTCAAGCCTTAGTCTTTTCTAACTGTTCTAAGAAATTTAATGTTTTATCTATAAATTTAACTTGCGGCTCTTTTCAAGGTAATATCTTTCATTCAAATCTTAATGCTGCGTCTTCTTTAGCTAATACATCTACTAATTGAGAGATAGGCATTTCTCATTTTACTCTTCACTCTTCTATAAATTTTTCTATAGCTTTTCAAGAAGTTTCTATACCTGCTTTTGCTATATCTCATACTTGTTCTCTTGTTCAAGTAATTTTCCTTTCAAGTATTTCAGGAGTAATTTCTTTTGTAATAGTTTTAGTAGTTTCTTTTGTTGGCTTCACAAACTCTTTCACTAATCATTCAGCTTCTTTAGTAAGTTTTACTTGTTTACTTTGATTATATTTAGCTTTTATTTCTTTTAGTGATTTTCAAATTCATAATAAAGCAATTTGTCAAGTAAATGCGTCAAAATCTACTCTTTCTTCTTCTGGTAAGCTTTCTCTAAATTGTTTTAATCAAGGTACTTCGTTAATAATTTCTCAACCTTTTGTAATCGCTTCTGTTAATGGTAACAATAGAGCTTCTCATCCTTCAGTTTGTGCAGCTGAGTTTAAAACTAAAGTCGTTCAAGGGAAGTATGAAGTTAATCACAAAGACAAGCTTCATTGTCAAATATCAAGTAAATCTTGTGATAATGTAGTTTGTAATCATCAAGTTGGGTCTAGTCAAGCTTGAGTAGCTTCTTCTATGGTTAAAGGTTCTTTACCAATTTTTTCTCTTATTAAATTTGCAACGTCAAGGACTTTTTTTTGTCATATATTTGCTAGTCAAGTAAATGTCTGTCAAGCTGCTTCTACAATGCCTTTTCAAGTTTCTACAGCTCATTTAGGGAATGCTGCACCAGCTTCGCTAAATTGTTCGAATGTACCTTTTTGTGTTAGTCCTGTTGTTTCTGTTGTTTCTACATCAGGTCTTACTGGTCATATAAATCATTCTTCTCATTTTTGCACTGTTTCAGTTCCTCAAAAACTTATGTCGCGTCATAAGGCTTTTTGAGCTAATCAAGGTCAAGTTAGTTTTTGCCTTGTTTCTTGTATAGAACCTACTGATTGATCAAGCTCTTTACTTGTTCTATATTTATCCAACCATTCTTTATAATCATTAGAAGTAGCTCACTGCTCTTTAAATGATTCTAGTACTCTTGTTTCATATTCTGATAATGCCATTTTTTTATAATTAAGTTATAATAGTTCAAGCCCTAAATCATTCTCAGATTTTTATAGCTTCAATTACTTTGTTTTTTTCTTCTTCAGTAAGCTCATTATAAGTTTTTGTTAAATCTAATCATAATTTTCTAGCTTGTGCGATATGTCAAATAGCAGATGTTCATGTATGGCTTCTCATTAATTCAGAAATATTTAAATTTCATTTTGCTTCTAATAATTGTCTTCAAGCTTTAAGTCATTCTTCAGGAGTTTTAAAATTTAAAACTAAATTATCCGCACTATCAGGACTAAATACATTTGGGATAGCTCAATATTTACCTACTAATCTTTCAGCACTTCATGGCTGGGTTGCTGTTATTGCTAAAGGGTTATTTGTTCTATAAGTTAAGCTTCATCAACTAAGTCATAGTACTGGGTTATCTCATCATTTTTCAATTACAGTAACACTACTAGCTAAAGGTCATAAAATAGCACTTACCTTTGATGAAGATGTTTGGTCACCTCAGTTAAAAGCTGGGACTGTATAAGTATTTCAGCTACTTCAAGTAAATCATCAGCTCTCTCAATATACTGAGTTTATTTCAGATAAATCATCATCTTTAACGGTTGTAAAATCTCCACTTGTTAAATTAGTAGCTCAAGGTATATTTTCTATATCTAAAACTACACTAGCAGGATTTACTCAAGCTTCATTTGCTAATCTTATATATTGCAAAGCTCTTTGATCAAAAACAGATTTTCTATTTTCAAATAGTTGTTTAGCTATTGTTGCAAAAGTTTGTCTTCATTGATCAGTTAAAAAAGCTCATTCAATTAGTTTGTCTCAGCTAAAAAAGTTTTTGGCTTGTTCTCATAATCATATACTTCTTGCAGCAGCGTCAAACTCTGCTTCTCTTACAACTGAGCTAGGGTCTAATACTTTCATAAATTGAAATATAGCCGCCATGTCTCAAGTTCATGATTCCGTTCATAAAGTGTCTATTATTCATGCAAATTGCTGTACTGCTTCTGTATAGTTTTTAACTGTTTCGCTTGATTCAAATTCTGTTCTAAGTGTTTTTTGTCTATTAAAAGCGTCTTCGTCTATAGCTCAATCATCATCAGTTGATAATTTTAACAATTCTCTAATTTGTTCAGGTGTTTGTCATTCTTTTAATAAATCTCTAATAGATTGTCAAGCTATACTATCTTCATTAACTCAAAAATCTTCAATAATAGTAGCAGCTTGTAAATTTTGTGTAGAAGTTAATCAAGTTTCTGATATGCTTTGTGCTTCTGATGCTTCTATTTGTGCTGTTATTTCTGATTTTTTTCTCAATGCTTCTAATTCATCCCTTTGGGTAGCTTGTTCTGTTTGAACTCATAATTGAGAAAGTAGTTCATCTTTTTCGGCGTCTGATAAGCTAGACGCTTCTATTTGTTGTCATAAAGTAAATGCCCTTTCTTGTCTATCTAATACCCTTGCTTCTAGTATTGCATTTATTGATGTATCAAGTTCTGCTAAATTAGCTGATGTTAATTCTTGTCATTTAACTAAACTAACAAGAGTCTCTCTTAAAGGTGCTGATCTAGCTTCCCTTATTCTGCTAGCAGCTATTTTAGTTATAGCTCATCATTCAGCTTCTAGTCATTCAGTAATGTTAGCTAAATCTTCTTGAACTGACGCCGCCTCTTCTCTAAATCAAGTTTGTAAAGCTTCTAACTCTCATCTTCAAGCTTCTTCTCTTACCCCGATAAGCTCTTCTTCAATACTTTTTTTACTTGCTATTTCTTCTGCTACCCTTTCTCTTAGTGTTTTATCTTCAGTTACAATAGGCTCTTCTGTTATAACAGGCTCTTCAGTTACAACAGGCTCTATTTCTGCTTCACTTGTGACTCCTGGTATTCATCAAGTTGTAATTTTTCATTCAGGGTTAACTTCTGAGTTAGTTGGAGTAGTTTCTGATTTTGCTATATCTGCTATTTTAGATAAAGCTCAGGTTCATCATTCTTTAGTTATCCTTGATCTGATTTGTTGTAAAGCAGTTTCTCTATCTAATCAACTCGTAGTTAGTTTGTCAAATTCTGTTTTTAAACCTGTCTTAAATTTTGCTAAATCTGTGTTTGCCATTTTTAATTAGTTAATGTATTATAATAATTAGGATTTTCTACATAACCTGTGGAACCTTTTACAACAACACTATTTGTTGGGTTTTTAACTTCTGTCTTGTAAGATTGGAACATTTCTTCAAATCTTTTGTTATATCTATCTCAGCTTGTAAAATCTTCTAATCTATAAAATCACTCTGTAAGTGCATAATAATATATTGTATCTTCGTATCATTCTTTTATCTCTAAGTCAGTTGTTTCGTCTGTAGTTTCTCACGGATCAGTATCTAAATCAGTTGCATATGCATTAGCATTTAATTCAATAGGTAGGGAGTCTGTTTCAGGTGTTGGATATAAAACAAGCTGTGCTTTATCAATAGTATAAAACACAGGGATATCTGATGTTATTTCAGTATTAGAAAACTTATTAAAATCTTGTATTCATAATTCCTTTGGGAAGTATTCTCTATCATCTACGGTAATTTTAACTAAAGATATTTTATCTACTGTTTCAGGTATATCATAAGCTTTTTGGTCTGCTACTGTCCCTCATGATATAGAAACTCAATCCTTTTTTAAGTAACTTTTTGACATACTTAAAACCCTTTTTTGTATTCAATTTATGTCTCTTTTGATTCTACGAGTTTCAGTTGTATCATCATTAAAAGTATTAGTTAATCATAATTGATCAACTACATCTTCAAACATTTCTCAATAAGTCTTTTTAGCCATAATGTTTTTTTATTAATGTTAATATAAATATACTAATTTTTTGTAATTTTGCAAATTATCACTCAGCATATATTTTTACACTTATGTTGTGGTTGTTATTTGGGAAGTTCAAATTAAATCAATCATCATAAATAGTTCAAACAGTTGCAGAAGTGAATGTACTTGCAGGTTTGACAAAAATAATTAATCATGTTTCCATATACCAACCATTTGCATTATCATCATAATATGTTATTACCGATGTTTTATTTCAATCGTCATCTATGTAACAATCTCAGAAACTAACTGACTGATATCAATCAGCATCCCTACGAGCTTCAATTCTTATATGTTTTGGACTAAATCAAGTCGTTATCTTAAAAGTTCAAGGGCTATATGTTCATTCCCAAGTATCATCCTTTTCAAGAAACCTTGAAACAGCCGAAGCAGTTGGTAAATTAGACAAATTGTTATAACTAATTTTGCTTCAATCTCATCATAGTCAGGAATGTGTATGGTTTGTTATTGTCATATTAAAATACTTTTAATTGTATAAGTTTTGTATTTTCGTCATTATCTCAATTTTCTCATCAAGCCTTTATCCTAAATTTTATCTTATAAGCTCTTTTTGAAATACCTCTTAATATTTTATTCATATCAATTCCATTTAATCATATTATACCTAAAACAGTATAACTAGTATCTAAGTCTGTTTTATATTCTACTTGGATATTATTTCTATCTGTTCAAGTTATAATTGTTTCTCTAAACATAGCTTGAATACCTTGTATCCTATTAGGCTTACCGTTATTGTTTCTAAGTTGGTATTCAATGGTTTCTATATAAGGTGCCGCACTTGTGTCTCAAGCTCAAGCGTCCTCCATAGTATAATAATTATTTGATACTCTATCAATTCAAGCTCAATCATAATTATAAGAAATTATAAAATCATCTTCACTACTACCCTCATCTATAATATAGATAGCTCTTATAGTAGGATCAAACTCGTCAAAAACTCTTCATCAACTAATTGCCCCATATTTAGCCATAGAAAAAGGTTTATTTTCATCTGTTCTATTTATCACATATATTCAGTTGTTTTTAATTCAGAATATAAATCAGTTTCTATATCTTCTAACAGCTGATTTGTTTACCGAACTTCAAGCTGATATTCTCATATCAGGTATTCTAAAAACAGGTTTAAAATCAGCTCAATTATATCTGTATATAGTTCAATTAATTCAAGCAAACACAAATAAAGTATTTTCTACCTGTATCATAGCACTTATACCTCATAAACTAGATTTAATTATAGTTGTTGAGTTAGAGCTTGTTCAATCCCATTCATAATAATTTCACGCAGCAGTTCAAATAGCTAGTTGTCATCAAACTACCTCCATACAAGTTATGTTTTCATTTTCAGGTAATGTAAAAGCTTGATCAGTAAAAACCCAGTTAGTCCTATCTGTTGGGTCAGACGCTCAGTCTAATTCTGCGATTATATTTCAATCACTTATATAAAGGCGGTTATTAAATATCTTAAAATAATGTTTACCCGCACTTACTCAATTTACAAAAGCATTTGTTCAACTTCACCAAGTAGGATTATCAACAAACCCTCATGAAATAGTAGTATCATCACTAATTCATAATTCATCAACAGAAGCATAAATTAAATAATCTTGGTAAGTTATTATATCATTATTATCTCAAGCATTAGTATTTGTATGTAATAATGTCCAAGTTGTTCAGGTGCTATTATACCAAATTTCTTCATCTTCATTTCATGCTATAATCTCTCAGCCAAAAGTTGTAAATGATAAAGCATCAGTAGTCATACTTGTAGTGGTATCTGCTTCAAGTGCTTTGTTTATTTGTGCTACTCCGTCTTCTTTCCAAATATCAAATCATGACATATCAGAAAACCCCTTGCTTCCTTGTGCTGTTGTATCGTTTATTATTCAAGATGAAAAGTCATCTATACTAAGTAGTTGTTTTGACATTTTTGTGTTTTTTAGATGATAATAATACTTTCATATCTGATAATATTTTTTCTTCCTTGTCTTTTAATTCTTTTTCTTTTAAATCTAGTATATATTTTTTAGATTCTAACCTATCAAATCTTATTCTCTGATCTTCTTTTATTTTCTTATCTTTTTTTATAACTTCGTTTATTTGTTTATCAATAGCTTTTTTATATTCTTTTCTTTTTTTATACCGGTTATCAAACTCACTTTTTTTAATATTTATAATATCTTGCTTTTTTTCTATTTTATCTTCCTCTTTTTTTAAATTCTTATCTTTGCTTATTAATTTCCTATCTTTACTGTCGAGTATCTTTTCAAATTTTTGTAATCTCATAGTAAGATTGTCTAGTTTTTTGTTTTTTAAATGGATTTCTTGTTCTTTTATGTCTAATTTAACTTTTAATTTATTTACTTGTTTTTCTTTAGTATTAAGTTGTTTGACAAAGTCTTTGTTTTCGTTTCTAATATCAACACGATTATTATGTTGCTCTTCTTTTATAAGTTCTATAATTTCTTTTAATTCTTTTTCAGCTTCTTTCTTCTTAAAACTAGCTTCATTATATAATGAATTAAGTTCAATAGTTTCTTTTTTCATATCTTCTATTTGCTTTACTAGAGTATGGTAAGTCATATCTAGGCTTTTAAATTTTTTCATAAAAAAAAGGATATTTAACTAATATCCTTATTATATATATTAATGAGTATTTTTCAAGTCTTGAATTAATTGTGCCTTATTTTTCTTTTTTCAATCAATACTTAATGATATTTCTCTTTTTTTACAAAGTTCTTTTGCTTCATCCATTGTTAGTTGATTATATTCTATAAATTCTTTCCCCATAATCTTGTCTACAATCTTTCCAACTTCTTTATTATAGTTTAATTTTTTTAAAGTACAATATTTTCTAGCCATATGTAAAGAGCAGTGTTCAGCTAAATAATAAGCGTGTGTTTGAGTTTCTCATTTCTTTATTGTATAATCTCTTCAATCCCATTTAAAGTCAAAGTCTTCATTAAGTATATTGCTAATAACTTGAGGTTTTTCTCTCATTAGTTTTAATTCTCTTTCATCCATTATATAATAATTAATAAGTAAATATGGAGGCTAATATAAAGCCATAATAGAGAGCCGAAGCCCTCTAATAATTAAGCATCATTTCAAGTTGCTCTAGCTATTGCAACTGAATATTCACATTCAGCAGTTTGGGCTGTTGCAGTTGTTACGGCAACAGTTCAAGTAGCTCATAATACAACAGATTTAACTATTGCATCAGAATCTCCAACAGGAACGATTCAGATTACTTTCCCTCCTACTACATCTGGATCAGCAGCAGTTGTGATAGTTGTTCAAGCAGCCGCAATAGTTGCAGTTACTATTTTAATACCCCCTGGTATATCTTGTGTAGATCATTTATATAGCATAATTTCTAAAATTAAATAATAAATTAATTAAGCAGTTATATCATCCATATAACCATTTCTTATAGGATTTTTACAAATCAAGTTACCCATTAATAGGATTTGACTCATAAACCCATATTGGTCAATAGATTTTTGCATTGGTGTCAAGTGGAACCCAAAAGTTTTTTCAACATTTGTGTCGTATTGTCATTCTATTTCATTTGATTTAATAGAAATTGGAGTAGTACCTGGTAAACCATCAACAGTAGCAAACTCCCAAGTTTTAGTATTTAAGAAGAAAATGTGCTCAGTAGTACATGCTTCATCAGCTATAATTGGTATTCCTTTATAGAAAAGAGAAGTAAACCCAGCTTCACCAGCTAAACCACTTACGGCAGTTTTAATTAATGAATTACTAGAATCACTTGCATTTCTTTGGTTGTTAGTTGCTGTAAATAATGCAGCAATAAAATCATAAATTGCCTCAGTTGTTAAGATTAAATCAACTTTTTGATTACCTGAATTACAACTTCTAAGCATTGAGTCCATTGCGGCAAAAGTTATAGTTGTAGTAGTAGTATCATAATTACCTTTAATAGTTGTGTAAGTAGCTCTTGAAAGACCACCATAAGTAGCAACATTAGTACCATCATCACAACCAGCAACTAGTCCTAAAAAGTCTTTATTACTATTACCTGTACCATCTCAATATAAAAGAGTTCCGATATCTTCAGCCATTTCTTGCGAAGCTTCTTCACCTTTTTGGATTTGTAAGTCTCTAACAGATTCTTTAGTTTTAGATAAAGCTAATTCATCACCAGGTAAAACTATTGGTTGGTAGTAACTTCTTGGAGAAAATACCATTTTTTGCGTAGTGTTTACTTGGTTAGTGTTAAATCTATCCAAACCTGAGAAAGAACCTCAATTATTTGCTTTAGTTGTTTTTACAACTATTCTTTTTACATCAGATGTGAATTTTGATTTTCTTGTACCCAACATGATTTGAGTAATTAGGTTAGCTTTTAAAACAGTATCCACTATTTTAGGAGCTATTTGATCCTTTGTATTATTTTGTAAATCTAATCAGAAAGCCATAATATTTTAATTAAAAAACTAAGTTTATTTTAAGTCTAAGTCATACCATCAAGTTCAAGTTACAAATCAAGTTTGTTTTCATCAAGAGCTCCTATTAGATTTGTTTCATTGAGCTGCTTTTAATTTCGCAACCCTTTTAGCTTCTTGTGTTGCCCCTTTTTCTTTGTTCTTATCTAATTGTTGATATAAATCATAGGCTTTTTCTATATCTCAGCCTGTATATTTTTCTGCTAATGACAGTAGTTTATTTTCGTCAAATTCATGTCAAGCGTCTTTAATATCAGCCAAAGATTCCTCAATGTATCTATCAGCCTCAGCCTTTTCTTTTTCAGAAATTTCTTGCTTAAGCTTCATTTCCTTTTCTAACTCTTTTCTAGAATGTTCTTGAATCTCTTTAGGAGTCATTTTGTTAAGATCATCATCAGTTAATGGTTTAGATTCAAGTTTTGTTATTCTTTCTAACATTTCTTGCTTTTCTTTTTCCCAAGTTTTTTTTGATTCTCTCAATTCTTTATTCTCTTTTAGTTTTTCTTTCCATCTAGGATGTTTATGAAAAGGAGTATTTTTATCTGATTTATCTTCTGACTCAACCTCAGTTTTATCTTCAGTTTTATCTTCAGTTTTATCAGATTCTTTTGAAGTGTCTACTTTATCTTCTTCAGTAGTAGCGACCCCTTCAGCGTCCTTAGTTTCCACTTCACTTTTGTCAGTAACCGAATCTGACTTGTCTAAAGTTTCCTCATTATCAAATCTTGAGAAGTAACTTTCGACACTTGCGTCTATTTCCATAATTTATTGTTATAACGATAAAATACAGTTTAAAGACTTAATTACGATTGGTCTGTTAATAATATATTAATTTTGCTGTATTTGTCAAGCACCTAATTGTTCTATTTGTGCCTGAAATGTATCTTTTGTCTTTTGTTTACTCTCAATGTCTGCTTCTTCTTTCAATACTTCTTGTTGTGCTTTTTGTGCTTTAACTTGTTCTAGTTCTAGCTCTTTTGCTGCTTCCTCTGCATCTTCTATTCACATCATTTCAAAAGCTCTTCTTCTAGTTATTAAGTTTCCTCATAATAATTCAAGTGCTTGAGCTTTTAAAGCATTAGGATCATCTGGTACAGTACTTCAAGGTCTAACTAGAATTTTCATTCAGTCAGCTACATCTTCTCTTTTAGCTTCTAAAAAATCTCAAGCAGAGTCTTTTCATATAACAGGAATTAATTGAGGTTTATCATAAAACACTTTTATTAAATGTAAGAAAGCATTATATAATTCTTCTGAAACCTCCTCTATTGCTCTACCAATAGTAGCTTGTCTGTCTTCGTCTCATTCTCTTAATGCTTCTCTGGCTCTTCAAGACTCTCAAGCTCAAGCTTGTCTTTCTCATCTAGTAGTAGAATGTATACCAAAAATATTATCTATTGAATTTCTACTATCTTGCAAATCATTTTGTATAAAAGCAGGTAAAGGTGAAGCTTGTATATAATCTATACTTTGATCATCTCCTAAGTTTACTCAGTCTCAAGCTGATAAATTATTGTCTGCGTCGTCTGCTTGGTCTTTTGTCATTCCTTTATATTGTCTAATAGGATTTCAAGCCTTATCTGCGTTATCTGCTATTTGTCTTTTTCTATCGTTTATATTATCTTGTAAGCTTTTACATAATTCTAAACAACTTGTATCATCTATTATATTTTCTCATATATTATATATTGAAAATCTTATATAAGGTTTTTTAGGTCTATTAAATACATTAAATTTAGTGGTTTGTTCCATTTCTTTTCACATCTCATTATATGATTCTTCTGTTTCTCATGCATAATCAAATAAAGGATTTTTCTTTTTGTCTAAAATAATTCTTGATCATATAGAAACTACAACAAATTCATCAGTCCGCCATTCTATATATGTTATCTTAGTTCACATCTTACCACTTACCTCTTCTTTTATTTCTTCTTTTTTATCAGGGTATTTGTTAGCAAGATTTTTTGCAGTATCTACTATCTTTTCTCAAATAAATTCCGCGTCATCATTAGATACGGCTTCACTATCTAATAATAGTCTAGAGGGCAAAATAGCTTCTGCGAATATTTTATCGTCAGCTATTCAATATTTCATCATTCAGATACGATATATATTGCTTTGTCTAATCATTTTTTCAAATTTTCTTTGCAAATCTTGATCTTTATAAAGAGCTAGTAATAATTTTTGCGTTTGTATAGCTTGTTTTCTTATTTTTTCTTTATTTGTTTTATTTTTACCCTCTTTTGATGGTATAAATACAACAGGCTTCGCAGGGGATGAGGTAACAATTGGTACAATAGTTTCTATGTCCGTGAAAATTCTATTGTCTGTCACTTTACTTTTATCATCTAGTATATCTTTAGTCCTTGTGTCATTTCATATATAGTATTGTTTGTTTACTGCTCATTCAGTAATTAAAACTTTTTCAGATTGTGCAGCTATTCACATCCAGTTTTTTATTAATCACTTTAAATCATCATCTGACATATCTAGCTCAAGTTCTTCTAAAACTTGTCATTTATCAAAATCTGTTCTTTGATTTAATAAACTACTTCATAAATCTTTATTATCTCTAGTCATAACATACAATTAATGTTTAAAATTAGCTCTCCACCTACCACCTTTGAATTGTAAATCTAAACTTTTATTAGCTGGAGTTGCCCCTATATTAATGTTTTTTTCTTTAATTGCAAATTGTCATAACATAGCTTTGGTTTGATTAGCAATAGCCATAGCCATTAACCTGTCAAAATGGTTAGATACTTCTTCATCAAAACTTGTAACAGACAAATCACCATTAGCAAATCATCTCATTTCTCTTAATAATGGAAGTGATTTTATAATTAAACTTCAGTCGTTAAAATCCCTCTGTATATCAAATAACATTTTGGGTTTGCTTGTTGAATTAGTATACCAACCATACCTATTCTCACTTCATCAACCCTTTTTATTTATAACCTTTTGCCTGGTTAATAGATAACCTTTTCATTTTTCTTGAATACTTGTTATAACAGCATTACCTATACTATTCCTTTCAGGTGTTATACTACAATCTCAGTAGTTAGAACTTGCTTGTATCAATTCATCAGCTAATAATCATGGGGGAATTTGGTTGCTTTCATATTCTGCGGCTTGTTCTCATGTTGTTATATTGATAACCTCTATAACTGAACTATCTAATCAATATCACTCACTCACATCAGCAGCAATTTTATAGTCTTGTAAAGGGTTAAATTCCTCGAATATCTTCCAATTTCAGTCTCTTTCAAACTCTATATTTTTTGCTTTTTCAATAGCTTCATCAATCTTTCCAACATCAAAGAACCTCTCTCAATCCACTAAGGGCTGGTTAAGCATTTCTTGTTCGTAAACTCTTCTTCAATCTTTATTTAAAGTTCTTTTAAGTGATTCAAGACTTATTACTCTTTTTTCTTTATCTCTTTTATTGTTTAATATATCTGCTTCCTGATCTGTGTTTACAAATTTGTCAGTCCATGTTATTTCTCAATCTTCTATAACGGCTTTCTCAAATATAGTTCATTCAGGATTATTTTCTAATTTATCATATAACCAGGCTACACTTCATACATCACTAATCTTATTACATAAAAAGATTACTATTCAATGTGCCGCGATAGCTGGGAACATCTCGTCAAAATGTTCTATTACTTTTTTCGTTAAAGGTGATGATTTTTTAGTTATATTTGTTTCAAAATCATCATATATTATATAATCAGGTCTATTAGGTCAAAATATTAATCATCTAATAGGTTGCCCTGTTGTTATTGCCTGGACTCTAACTCAATTACTTGTTAAAAAATCAGATATTCAGCTCTTTTTACTTTTTCTTTGGGTGTTATCATTATCAAAAAATAACTGTCAAAAATCTCTTATAATTAAACTATTTGTTTGCAATTCAAGTGATATATCTAGTAAAGCATTTTCTGCATTCTTTTTATCAACTGACCCGTATAGCATCATTTTTCTATCAGCATAACATATTCTTCTAGCAAAATCTATCTTAGCCCATGAAGTTTTAGCTCATCATCTAAACTCGCAGTCTACCAAATACCTAGGCTTTCATATTGCTCATAATGATTGCATAATTTTACACCTATCTTTATGAAACTCTGGTGATATATGTGTGAAGTATTTCCTATAATAATACACCCCAAAAAGATACAAACTATCTTTACAAAGTAAGTATCTTGCTTTTTTTTGTTTTAATAAATCTCCTATTGATAATTTATTCATTTAATATATTTTCTTATTATTGGCTTTATTGTTTTTTCTTCCTTTCTTTCTTTTTACTTTTAATTGGTTCAAGTATTTCTATTTTGTTCATAGTCTCATGAATGGTATCATCATATCAAACCTGTACCTCCTCTTTACCTTTGTAGTATAATCAATTTTCTCTAAACTTAAATCAGTCTTTTAATAATTCTTTTCAAGCACTAATAGCATTATCTTGTTTAGGGAATATAATTGTATACCTAATAATCATGTTTTCTTTCATTATACTAATCAGTTATCTTTTAAAATATCATTAAATTCTTTAGCGTCTTCTGCTTCAAAGTTTATATTAGCATTCTTATTAGTGTTATCTACTATTTGTTTTAAATTCCATTCACTAAACTTTCTTTCTATAATCCAACTTCTAGACTGCCAATTATTATCTCATTTATTAACAGCTTCAAATAGATTTCTTTTCTGATTAATAAGTGCTTTTTTGTAAAGACGTAAAAACTTTGCGTATTCTACGCTATCTTTAGCCTTTCACGCTTTCCATTTTTCAAATGTGGATTGGCTTATTTGAGCCCTTTCTTCAAGTAAATCATTACAAGCTATTCTTAGTTCATCATCAGTTAAAATAACAACATCAAGTTCATTGTTTTCTAATACTTTTTCAAAAGCTTCTACAAAGTCTTCTATTTTAGTTGGTCTTCACCCTTTATCTTTAATCATAATTTTATATATAATATTTTAAATAAAATCAAACCATTAATATAATTGCTACAAGTCAAACAACAAAATGCTGTCTTTGTTCTTCAGTTTCTAGTTTTCAAGCAATTTTTTGTTTTATGTTTTTTGCTTTTATGGCTTGGTCAAACTTTTCTTGTGTCATACATAAATAATTAAGTCATTCAATCATTCATATAATAGCTGGGAATAAAGTAAATGAGAATATTAAATATAAGAAAGCTTGAAAAAACTTTCATAAAAAGATTTTATGTAGTCCAATACCTCAAAATAATATTGCCACAATTCATATAAAATTTTTATTCATAATCTATTTTTTAGTTTCCTTTTTTTCTTCTTCTACCATCTCTGGTTCAACAGATCCAAATCATTTAATAAAAGATAATAAAGGCATACCATATTTAGTTGGTATTTCATTACAAAAGTTTGTAAGTTCTTTCATTTGTTTTTTTGTTACTTCGTAGTGCATGGTTTTTAGTTA
>Ga0098054_1000671_pt1 | contig 19742 bp, 10 predicted proteins | sample 16_taG_FD_75048 | JGI IMG/M metagenome (GOLD analysis project Ga0098054, IMG submission 75048) | Marine viral communities from the Subarctic Pacific Ocean - 16_ETSP_OMZ_AT15313 metaG | ecosystem: Environmental > Aquatic > Marine > Oceanic | place: Pacific Ocean | collected 2015-01-18
ACTTGGTATCATGTTGCCGCAGTCATAGATGGAGACACAACCACACTGTACATTGATGGAGTGCCAATTGGCTCGGAGGATACCAGCGGTTACACCCACAGCAACCGTTCAGGTGAGTTGCTCATCGGAAGGGCTGACCACACAGGCAGCACCTATGACCTCAACGGCTACGCAGACGACATCCGCATCGTCAAAGGCACCGCAGTCTACAAAGCCTTCACTGACCTGTCCGACAGTGAACACGCCATCACACCCGCTGGCGACGTAACCCACACGACAAACGGCCCCACTGCAACGAGCCGGGGGAGTGTGCAGTTTGATGGGTCTGGGGATTACTTGAGCATACCAAGCAGTAATGACTGGGACTTCGGCAGCAGTAATTTCACCGTCGAGTTCTGGGCTAACGTAACCGCCCCGTCATCAAGTTACGCCACTCTAGTGGGAAGAACCTCCGGCACTGGCGGGGGGTGGGGTGATATAGATTGGGCTGTTACGATTACCAATAGTGGCACCTTGATGGCGCAAATGAGTAATAATGGCAGCAGCGGAATGACGCTGACATCAAGTGCCATTAACGATGGCAACTGGCATCATATTGCCTTCGTGCGGTCATCTACAACCCGATTTGATTTGTATATTGACGGGGTTACGGTAGCTAATTCCACAACCAACATCTCCGCACTAGACAGCGCACATCCTGTCCGTTGCGGCTGGGGCTACGACCACCTCAAATACTTCACTGGCTACCTAGACGACATCCGCATCGTCAACGGCTCCGCAGTCTACACTGCTAACTTCACCCCCCCCACCGCACCACTCTCCAGCACTGGCAGCGTATTCCACCTCCAGAGTAAGGGCCGCAGCTTCGACAGGCCGACAGAGAGACTGACGGAAATTGATGATACGAAGCTGTTGATACAGGCTGATGATGACGACACCACTGTTGTGGATAGAAGCCCAATCCTCTCAAGAACGACCCACACCATCACCGCCACTGGCGTCTCCCTCCCGGCCACAGCTTCCACGCCGCATGAGGTTGCGATGAAACGGAGTGCGATATATTTTGATGGGACTGGGGATTATCTGGAGGTGCCAGCAAGCACAGATTTCGACTTCGGAACCGGGGACTTCACACTAGAGTGCTGGATATGGCCGAAGTCCGGGGAGTATCATTGGTTCATAAATCGGAACTCCTCAGTTAGTGGTAGCCATCAATCCCGCTCTTTTGCCGCGAGAATAAACTCAGACGGTACTGTTACATATTTTGGTGAGTACGTAGTACCTCATGTCCAAGAGGACTCAACCGAGACAGTTACGTTTGACGATTGGAACCATATAGCAATCGTTCGCTCAAGCAACGTAACGAAGGTTTATGTAAATGGGGTAGGCAGCAGTGGTGCAACAGACAACGACAGCCTCCCTTATTCCACTTCGCATAAAGTTCAGATTGGAGCGGGGCAAGGCTCAACTGGCGACCAAGCCGTGGAAGGCTACATCTACGACCTCCGCATCACTAAGGGCGTAGCCAAAGACCCAGCCGCATCAGGCTACCTCGACAACCCCTTCGTCACTACCAAGCTGACCCATCCCGGTGGCGACGATTCAGGCAATAAGAACCACTTCGATGTGGAGGGCATCGGAGGACACGATGTCGTGGCGGATTCTCCGGGGGCCGGGAAGAATTTTGCCACGCTCAATCCGTTGGATGCTGATTCTGCTGCTACCCTCTCTGAAGGCAACCTCCATTTCACCTGCGGCTCTACTAATGACGGGCATGAAAACGCGACAGCATCGATGGGGCTTACCTCTGGCAAGTATTACTTTGAGGCTCTACGCACCGGGGGAGGAAGTGAGTTCCATATCGGAATTCAAGATGATGAATCTGGAAATATTGGGAACGTCTACAGCTCCTCTAAGAGGTGGGGTATGTACGTAAACGCATCTTACGCTTGGAGGGCATATCACTCAAGCACTCCGACGCCCTCTAGCACTGTCTCTGGTTCTTTTGGGGATATTATGCAGTGTGCGGTTGATACAACTGGCTCCACCGCGAAAGTATGGTTTGGCGTCAATGGGGTTTGGGTATCTGGCGGGACTACAGGTTCATTTGATTCTGCAAGCCCGACCTACACAGGAATCTCCGGCAATTTTATTCCGTATGCAGGTGGATGGAATTACTTAGCATCTGCGGGAATCGTCAACTTCGGCCAAGACCCAACCTTCGCTGGCAACCGCTCAACAACTCCAGCGACAGGCGAGTTTGCCTATACGCCACCATCTGGTTTCAATTCCCTCTGCACCGCCAACCTAGCCGCCCCCGGCTTGAACAATGCGGTGGATGATGAGAAGGCGTTTGAGACTGTGACTTGGGCGGGTACTGGGGTGAACGAAAATGACGAGATAACAGTTGCCGCAGGCTTTGACCCGGACTTAATCTGGACAAAATTACGAAATAACGCCCAGCAACACGTTCTCGTTGATTCAGTCCGTGGAGGCAGCGGCGCACTTTGGTATAAAACGCTATCCCCAGATACCGACACCGCAGAGTCCGAAACCAGAACCTACGGCGAGATAACTGGCAACACTGACGGGTTCACGGCAGAGAAGGGTTCTGACGCTACTTGGGACTTTTACAACGAAGACTGGGATTACGTAGGTTGGCTATGGAAAGCTAATGGAAGCACCAGTCCTTCCGCTAACACCGCAGCAGGTTTCAGCATAGTTAAGTGGACTGGCACCCCAGTTGATACAGACTCTGAGGACTACTCAACCTACACACAAACCATCACCCACGGGCTTGGCTCTACTGTTCCTGAGATGATTATCGCCAAGTCCAGAACCAATAACGCGGAGAATGATGGTGCGGTGAGTGGATGTGTTTCTGACTGGATAGTTTACCATAAGGACTTAACTGCCGACCATTTTCTGAGGCTTAACCAAGACGGCAACGAGGTGGACATGAGCAGCTTCTCAGCGCAACCCATCTCAAGCGTTGCAGCCACCACATTCGTTGTAGCCAATGCCCACAACATGACGGATGCGGGTTACTTCCTCAACTACGGCGAAGACTCAGGGATGAGTATGATGTACACAGGCGACACCTACATCGCCTACTGCTTCGCCAGCGTTGAGGGGTATTCGAAGGTGGGCCGCTATGATTCCAATGCTTCCTCAGACGGCCCATTTATCTACTGCGGTTTTCGCCCAGCTTTCGTGATGATTAAGCACTACGCCGGGACAGCAAGCTCTGGCGATTACTGGGTAATGATGGACAGTAGCCGAGACACTTACAATGTCGTTGGCGGAACTCCCGGCAGCGGTGGCTGGTTATCTGCGAATAACTCTGACGACGAGTATCCATCGTCCGTTGAGAGTGCTTACCCGATGCTGGATTTTCTGTCCAACGGCTTCAAGTTACGGGCGACGGGGAGCAACGTCAACTACAGCACCAACGACTACATCTACTACGCAGTAGCCGAGAACCCATTTAAATACGCAAACGCGAGGTAACAATTATGCCATACTACTGGAACCACACAAACACAGAGCTAAAAATCAACAAGCCCTTCACGCACGGTGGCACCAGTTACCCGCGCCAGTGGTTGCAGCGCAGCACAGAGACTCAACGCACAGAGCTGGGCTTGGTCTGGAGAGATGCGCCAGTCTATAAGAACGGGAAATACTACCGCAACCTGCTGCTAGCATCTGGTGGGGTTGAGTCTATTCCCCGGCCACTGGATGAACTGAAGGCAAGAGCCGTGGCAGCTTGCAAGAAAACTGCCAGCAACAAGTTAATCAGCAGCGACTGGATGGTTATCAGGGCTACGGAGGGTGGGACAGCCGTTCCAGAGGACTGGGCTGCTTATCGTACTGCGGTGCGTGAGTACAGCAACAGCTACGAGGTGGCTATCGGTGAGGCCACGTTTGAGTCTATCCAGAATATGTCGGCTGAGTGGCCTGAGTCTCCTGATGAGAAGGAGATGCGTGAGGAGAGGGAGGCTGCGGAGGAGGAGATGAGGGCTAGAGATAATGACGACAATTGAGATACGCGATAAATCAATAGCTCGCTTCAACGAAGTGGCTGGTAAGAAGTTCGACGCGGGGGTTAAGGAGCACGGGACAGTGCTTACTGAGGTTGTGACGCTTGACGATGCAGAGCAGGAGATTACAGACCTGTGGCACTACATTCAGGCACTGAAAATGCGGAAGGAACTTTATGAAAAAACTGATAACACTTGTAGCAATCCTGAGTGTCGCGGTTGTAACTGCGGATGAGGAACGGATGGAGGGCTAGAGAGAATAGTTTACAAGTAGCCAAGGGATGAGCCAGGTGCCAATAAGCGAGCGAAGAACCGTACTGCGGGATGCTGCCACCGGAGCAGGTGACATAGGCCCCGAACGGATGCAGCTATATATGGACGGTGATAAGCTAATGGCGCAGAAGTATGGTGGTACTGCTGTGCTGGTGGCGGACTTAGCGTCTGGCTCCACAACACCCGTTGGAGCAGTGAACGCCTATGCAGGTGACACTGCTCCAGCAGGGTGGTTGCTATGTAATGGGGATGCGGTAACTAATGGCAGCGGGACGGTGCAATCACAGACGGCTGACTTCAGTGACCTGTACGCCTTACTGAGCACCACCTACGGGTCGGCTGGAACTTTGCCAGACTTAGCAGGCAGGGTCATCTCTCAGGAGAACGGCACCTATGCCCGTGGCGTAACAGGTGGAGCAGTTGATGTCACCTTAGCAACCGCTAATATCCCGGCGCATAATCACGGGCTGAGTGCCACGATTAACTCAACTGTGTCAGATAATTCAACCGCCGATGACTACGGGACACCGTGGAGTAATGATGATATGCAAGTCCCTGATACAACACTCAACAATTTGGATGTATCATGGAGAAAGGCGGAATACTGGGGCGGCGGACACGCAAACAACGCCAAGTCTTACGAAGATTACGATGGCAGGGATTACTTTGATATGAGAGCCGATAAGGACTGGAACCACTACTTTGAGGTGTCCACTGCATTTGCTGACAACTCCACCACCGCCGACGCGCAGGGCAACGGCAGCAGCGGCGTGGATAATGTTGATGTACGCCAACCAACGCTCTACATGAATTATATTATAAAATTCTAATGGCTATCGCAGACAGAGGCAGACTAATAGACGGAACCACCACAATGGAGGGGGGGATGGATAGTGGGCGCAGCCCTGCCATGATTCAAAAAAACCAATGTGCATACGCTGGCAACATCACATTCAGGGGCGGATACCCGACAAATAGGCCCGGATTAAAGCGGGTGCCAATGACTAGTGGCAGCACATTCGAGGGAGCATTGTTTCAGGGAGCATCATTTTACAGCGACACAACGGATAGCAGCCTGGTTGCGGTGGCAGGCGGGCAAACGTACAAGATTGCACCACCTACATCCGGCGTAGCATGGGCTGTGTCAGATATAACAACAGGGGGCGATGTGGATAACACACTCAGCTCCACGCGCATACGGTGCCACATGGTTCAGGCTGACAATTACCTTATAATTCAGGACGGAACAACGGCTCCGTTTATATGGAATGGGTCTGCAAGTAGGCGAAGCGACACAGCTAACAGCGAGGTTCCTGTGGGCACTGGCCCAATGGCATACGGCAATGGACGCTTATGGGTTGCCACTGCTGCCCGTAAATACGTGGCAGGCGATATTGTTGGTGGCAGCACAGGCGTTCTGAAGTTCACAGAAAACACATACCTCCATGGGGGCGGCTCGTTCTCGGTGGCAGCAGGGAGTGGCTCAATCACAAGCATGGCGTTTACTGCTGCGCCCAACACCGCACTGGGTCACGGTGAGTTATTGGTTATGACATCAGATGCAGTCACCTCGGTTCAGGTTCCAACTGACCGCTATGACTGGTATGCCACACGGGACCCGATACAGCGCGTGCTTCTAGTAAACAACGGTGCGGCGTCACAGTTCAGCACAGAGCTGGTAAACGGTGACGTATTTTTCAGGAGCAAGGACGGTATCCGCTCAGTGGTTCAGGCAGTCAGGGATTTCAGCCAGACAGGCAACACCCCAATCAGCAGGGAGATGTCACGAATCCTCAAGTACGACGATGACGAGTGGCTGCCATACTCCAGCGGGGTATTGTTTGATAACCGCTACATAATGACCTCTCTTGCATCCCCTTACACGGGCGGCGTTGCGTTCAAGGGTATGGTGGCATTGGATTTCGACCTAATAAGTGGCATCAGTGGCAGGTCCCCCATGGCTTATGATGGGTTCTGGGCAATGAAGTCCGGCCTTGAGGTTCTTCAGGTAGTGAAGGGAGAATTTGATAGCGTGGAGAGATGTTTTGTTTTTGCGCGTAACACCTCAACAGAGAAAACTGAATTATGGGAGCTTTCAAAACAGGGCGGTGAGTACAGGGATACTGATTACACATGGAATAGTGGCACTTCAGCATGGGACCCAACCCACCACAAGGTGAGCTGTGAACTGGAGTTTCCCAGCTTTAACTTTAATCAGCCCGGAGCAGCCAAGGAGCTTGAAGCTGCTGACTTATGGGTTGATGAATTGACTGGTGGCACCACAGATTTCCACATGGATTTCCACCCTGACGAGTACCCTTGCTGGGTGAGGTGGCAGGACTGGAGTGTCACGGCGGAGGTCACATCTGATGATTGCCAGTCATTTGTGGATAATCAGCGACAATACAGGCCCAGAATGAGGGTTGGGAGGCCGCCGGATACTGAGGAGCCTGCAACTGGTAAGCGTTTCAACTACGGATGGACGTTCTCTGCAAGACTAAAATGGACTGGGCATGCTAGAATAAAGATGGTTCGGATGAATGCGCGAGAAGTCCAAGAGGAGCCATATCAAAATGTAAACATAGACTCCACATCAAAGAGTATATCATGTGATTGCCTCGGTGGTGTCAGTAACTCAACCAATCAATAGCCATGGGAGTACAAGTAAACTGTAGCGATATAGCAACCACCACCTCAGTCGCCCTGAATGCAGGGACGCTGGGAGCGACGTTCTGCCATGAGGACATGCAGACGACGTATAACACGATGTTCACATCCGCTACCGCCAGCTTCCCCGGCGGAGCATTTGTTGTTGGTGACGGCGACCCGGACTCTGGCGACCAGAACAAGCTGTGGTTAAAGCAGGACGGAACCACTTGCGAGGCGTTGGGGTGGTATTATTACGACAGCACATGGAAGGCTGTCCGGGTTCCTGTTACTGCCTTGAATGGTGCGTCCGGGGTGACGGCAGGGACTTACGGAGGAGTCACTGTGGCAGCAACAGGCATCGTAACGGCAGGCACATCGCAGACTACAGTGACTACAGGCGACCCAACTGGTGGAGCCAACGGCGATTTCCATTACAAGTACTACGCATAAGAATGGCTAATTCGGAACATTGGGATACTGGAACAAGCACCCCGACTGACGGCAATAAAGGTGCGCCCCGTATCTGGAACAAGATTGGCGGGACGTGGGAGCGGCAGTGGGAGCCAAGCGTCAACGTGTCAGGGAGCTGGAAGCAGGTAAATAAGATATGGACTAAGACGGGTGATGAGTGGAAGCCTGTCTTTTGGGCACCTGAGATTGGGGAGGAGATTGAGTATGGCCCTACGCAGACAAGCCCGTACCATTGGTGGAAGTCATACTTTAAGGTCAAATACCTCGGCGGCGACCCTCTGGATGCTGCATCGTGGTCAGTGATGAGTTACGGCACAACCTATCAGGCACCCAGCACCACGGGGTCAGGCAACTCATCCGGGGTGGCAGGAGGGACAGCGTGGGTTACTGGAACGGCTGGGGATACAAGCATATGGAGTTACACTGGAGCATTTGGGCGGGGAACCAACACCATTAACATCCGGGTTGGCGGGACTGACTATGATGATGGTGGCTCCAAAGCTGCCCCCGCTGGCTCATTCATGCCTGTAGTGCATATGTATGCAACTGCAACAGACCCAAACGGAGCTGGCGGGGGTGCTGCTGGATGGGCTAGGTTGGGGTACGATAACGCCACCGAAATAACTCACGCGCAGATATTCCAAGCCTCAACCCCGTGGGGATATAGCTTAACATAATGAAACTCACACTAGCCGACATCAAGACACCGATAAGTAAAGTGCTGTCACTTGCCAGCACCGACAGTCGAGTGGTGGACTACATCAACGAGGCACAGGAGAGATTGCTTCATAAAGGCAAGTGGCCAGGCACCTTTGCCAAGTTCCAAATTACCTCATCAGACGGGAGCATCTCATGGCCGCGTCAGCTTGAGACTATTGAGCGCGTGGCAGTCAACAGTGTACCCGGAGCAGTAAGAAACTCATGGTATGAGTTCCTTGAAAGCGGACCCGGACTACTTAAAAGCACGGACGATGCTGGCGTGCAGTTGATTGACCGGGGAGAAGCCCCTATTTTCTCTGATATATCATCCACAGGGGGTGCCAAGAAGTTAAGGCTATACACATCTGTTACCATTGATGCCACGCCAACACCCAAGGTTGTGCTTGTTCAGGGTTATGACCAGAACAGTGAGTGGATTAGGTCGCAGGATTCAGGTTCAGGTAACTGGTTTGATGGCGAGAAGCTGACCCTCACCACCACCTATGTCGAGTCGGTTAATCAATTTACACAAATCACAGGAGTGCAGAAGCCTGTCACTCAGGGAAACCTGAAGCTGTATGAGTACAACACCAGCGACTCATCAAGCACCAAGATTGCCGAGTATGAGCCGCTGGAAACAAACCCATCGTACAGACGCAGCGTAATCCCTGGCTTAAAGGACAGCACTGTGACGGTTATCGGTAAGCTGCGATACCTTCCTGTGGTGAATGATGCTGACTATCTCGTAATCACCTCAATGCCTGCCATCAAGTTAATGACAATGGCTATACGCAAAGAGGAGAATAACTTACTACAGGAAGCTGTTGGTTACGAGGCCATGGCAGTAAAGACTCTAAACGAGCAGCTCGCTCAATTCCTCGGTGACGGGGTAACACACCAGCTACGCGTGGCTGGTGTGGAGGCATGGGGCGGAGCAGTAGATAACATGCAATAATATTATGAGCATAGACCCACCTCAAATCCCTGAACTAACTGAAGTCAACTTTGATGACATTCAGAGGAGGCACTTATCCTCAATGGGAAGCACGTTCGATGATGCCGCAGGGATTACAACCCGCGCTTCCGAGAAGTCACAAGAGTCCCTTATTGCACAGCTTGAGCGTGCCATCCCCGGCTACCGGAACATGGTCACGTCGGCTGCCAAGAATATCGGGGACTTCCTGTCTGGCAAGGTGCCCATTGACGTGGCCAACAGGCTCGCAGACCACGCATCCTCTAGGGCACAGGCATGGGGGATGGGTTCCGGCTCAGGGATGGCGCGTAACCTTGAGATGCGCGACTTCGGCTTGACCTCAATGGATGCAATACAGAAGGGGCTGGATAGCTTCAATCAATTCTCACGCACGCAGAAGGAAACTTCCACAGTGCAGGAGATAAGCCCAACCTCTTTATATCTTTCTGCGCGTGACAGGCTTTCCCATGAGGAGCAGGAGCGCACCAGTAGGTTTAACAGGGACCTGTACGCCAGTGAGGTGTCAGCCGCAGCGGCAAGGGCCAACCAGCAATTAGCCATGGCCGGAAACGCACATTCATTCAACTTGATGCCGCCAACAGGGGCAACTCGTTCATGGATGTCCAACAATTACCAGACCAGCGTCGGCGGGTTGGCAAGCAGGCGATTAAGCGGAGGTTTCGGGACAGGCAGGAACCCAATCAGTTTCAGTAACTTCGGAGCAGGCATGGGCGGTGAGGGCGCGAACTGGACGGACGAAAGGGATATGACTGAGGCTGAATTGTACGGGATTGTGGGCCAACCCTTTGGAGGCCGAGTTGGTCAGTCCACCAGCCCACCCTCTTACGGCGGAATGCCACACCAAGGCCGTGATGACTACAGTCCACGGTCTGCTCCGTTAATGATGTAACTCTTTATTATAAGGAATAAATTATGCCAATAGGACAAATGTCAGTCAGCGGTAGGCTGCCGTGGTTAGCGGCAGCAGCAAGAACAGGCGGTGCCAGCGCGGGAGCATCCAGTGCCCCCAACACAATGAATCTGGCATCCAAGGCTCAAGCAATGCAGCAGCAGGCCATGCTGTTCCCGCTTCAAGTTGAGGCCAAACGGCTTGCCAATGAGCATGCGGCAATCAGCAACCTTACAATTCAGGAGCAGCGCGTTCAGCGAAAAGAGTCGCTAGAGCTGGCCAACATGTCGGCAGCACAGAACCTTGTGAACAGCCGCAGACAGGCTGACTTGTCTGCCACACAGACACGCAATGCCATCGCTGAACAGGACCGTAAATGGAATGATGCCATGCGTACTGAAGGGGAGCGCAATGCCGTGGAGGAGTACAAGAACCTCATTCGCTCAGAGGTGGCATCCGGGGTGGCAGCCAGTAAACTGACACCGCCGCCCGCCAACCTCGGCCCGGAAGGTTCAGCAGAAGCACGTGCTGCATTTAATTCAAATTACACACGTGCCACCAACAACGTGGCCAGCATGGCAGCAGCGAAGCACAGGGAGAACACCGTTGATTTAATCTCAAACTGGGGCCTGCCACCTGATAGCGCGAATGATGAAATTGCCGTGGACAAGGCAAAGGACAGGAAGAACGAGGCCGCCATCACGCGTATTCTGGCGGAGAACAATATCACACAGGCTGATGCGGCTGCCTCATTCGGCACCGTGCCTGCTGCTGGCTTGTTAGGGTTGGGTGCTGCCGCTACACACAGGGGTGGCAGCACGGCGCAGGGTCCGTTCATTAAGTTCCTTGATGGCAACGGGTACATCAATGAGGAGGCATTTGAGGCTGCTGCCAAGAATGCAGCACGGCCACAGCTTGACCCTATACCGGAAGGGCATCGTCGCACTGTAAGACAAAACAGTGACGGCAGTTGGAGTGAGACGTACTCACCGGCACCATCAACAGCACCAACAGCGGCAACCCTTAGCTCCGCAAGGAATGCGTTATTCAGACAACTGGCGGATGAGGCTGGCATTGGCGATAAGGTTGATGATTTCATGGCAGGAGATGACGATGCAAAGGCCGGGGCCGACGCAAATGTTATTGCACTATGGAGGCAGGCCGACGCTGAAGTAAGAAGGATGTATGGGACAGGGGGCAATACCCCAACGCCACCCGACCCACCTCAAACAAACAAGATGGTCGTGGATGCCCTCAAGGTCCAGATGCCAGTGGAGAAAGCGAAAATTGTTGATGAGACAATTGAGAAACTGAAGGCGGCAAAGGCATGGGCTGATACTACCGGGGGCAAGAATCCTGACGGGAGCTGGGGGTCAGATAAGGCTGGGTACAACCTTGACTTGGAACATAACAAGGAGAGGGGGTGGTTTTTTGAGAGAAGTAGAGGGGGGGTTTTTGATGATTACGACGGAGACACTCCGTTCAAGGGCGCGCTCAAGGAGCTTGTTGATAACCTTATCCTATACACCGGGGGCAAAGAGCAGGCCTACATGTTCATGGCTAATCAAGGTATTAGCGATGAGCAACTAAAGCAGTTCGGCTTCACAATACCTACCATGTCCACTCAAGGAGGAGTGAGAAGGTTCGGATACTAAATCTAAAGATATGGCAGAGCCATCAGTATTAACAGAGGAACCTCCATCCACTATATCAGTAGATATAAAGGGCGTGGGGATTGTTGACTTTCCCGCCACCATGTCAGAGGAGGAGATAGAGGCGGAAGCTCGCCGTATCTACTCTGCCTCAATCAACCCGGAGGTAGGGGCACCCAGCGGCGCATCCAGCGGCGCAGTAGTGGAGCCGGACTCATACCACCCGTACCTGTTAAACCTAAAAGCTGGAGTCGCGCAGGGCGTGGCTGGAAACATAGAGTCAAAGCTAAGGAAACCGTCCTCAGAAATACCAATGCTTTCAGGTGAGGGCATGGACAGGAGGTATAGGGACCAAGCACTGCGGCAACGGCAGGGCATGGAGCTTGTTGATATGTTCTCTGATTCCCGGATGGAGCTGGACAGGCATGACCTGGGACTTGCTGACTTGCGCACGAAGGGGCGTGGCCCGGTGGCAGGTCAAGGAACATGGGCGACATACAAGGACAAGGATGGCGCGAACAAGTTAATCAACCTGCCTTACGGTTCTGACATATCAAGACTTCAGGACAAGCTGGGCGTGAATGTGTCCGAGGCTGTGTGGGATGAGGGCAAAAATTTATTCAAGGGCGAGGACAAGAATACCCAGAGGCTTTATGCAGACCAAGACCTGAACATGGAGGAATGGGAGGAGGCTCCATTCATCATGCGAAATAGGCGGCAGGGCATGCCTGAGTATGTTGGGCTAATGAACCAGCGACGTGACCTATACAAAAGAACTGACCCCATAGAGGTGGCGAAGTCGGAGCATCGCCAGCGTTACGACATCGAGCGCGAGGCGATTAAAGGGGTATTCGTTGATGACCTGTATGATTGGGCGGACAAGCTGCATAAAGACGCTGCCAAGGACCCTCGCGGCAGTGAGTTCGGCAAAGAAATAGCAACCACAGTTGGGGGCCTTATCCCGATAATGATTGCGGCGGGTGTCACAAAAAGTGTTGTTGTGGGAGCAGGGGTGGGTGGCTTACAGGCACGCGGCTCCACATGGAAGGAAGTCAAGGACGCCTACACGCTAATTAACCCGGACTGGAGCGAGAAGGAAGTCCGCGAAATGGCAGATGAGGTGGCAGGTCCGTCTGGCATGATTACTTTTGGCGTGGCACTGGCTGCGCCAGCGTTACTAGGGAAGCTGCCCGGCCCATTCGGCAAGTACCTTGGGCAGCACGGCGTAGAGGGTGCGTTCATGGGGCCAGCTATTAAAAAGATGGCCAGCCACCCTATTCGTGAATCAATTAAGAATCAGTTTGCGCAGCATTTAAGTGAAGTGCCAGAGGAGATGATAGACACTGCTCTCCAGTTGGTTCTGGCAAAGAAATATCACCGGCCTGACCTGACATTAGGGCAGGCATGGGAGGAGGTGAAGCATGCTGGCGCGATAGGCTTCATTGTTGGTGGAGCAGGGCATGCGCATTCTAATATTGCGAGCGGAATCGGAGGACGGCTTAACCTTGAGGCACAAAAGGAACTGACCGCAGCGTACAACAAGGAGAAGGGAACCAACCACACAGTTGAGGAGTATCAAGAGATTATAAAAGGCGTAGACGAGGAGCTGGTGGAGTTGCAAAACATGGTCAAGGCAGCGGACATGCTAGAGAAGAACGGCTCCCCTGCCGCAGCGGATGCCATGCGGGCAAAGATTAGGGAGCGAGCTGCCGCACGAAGGGAACTGCAAAGCAAGTCAGCCGTTGAAGGCGAGGCAGCCATGATAGCTGCACAGAAGAAGGCCGAGGAGGATGCGTGGCAGGCGGAGCTGAAGATGGCGGAGCAGGAGATGTCAGAGGAGGAGAGGGCGTTGGGGGAGAGGGAGGGGCCAGAGGAGGAACCCGATGCTCCCGCTGCCACCACGACCGAGCCTGCTGCTGCTCCGGTGAACAGGGACCACAGATTATCCAGAAGTAAACCGCAAGTTGACATGCACTCGCGTGCAGGCAACCCGATTGAATCCGACGAAACAATTGATGAGGTTGAAGGAGTTGAGGCACGCCCGGACGGCAAGCCAATGCTTGTGGTTAAAGGGTCAGGGCCAAAGAACACGGCGAAGGCTCTTGAGAGAAAGGGCCTTGTTACTATCCATGAGATACCCGGCACCAAGAGTGTGGCAGTTCGGCCCGTGTTCGTAACACCAGAGGAGAACGTCAAGAGGACGACGCCCGGGAAGTCAGGGAGGAAAACAGCATCACTGGAGTCGATGGAGCACGGCACAGAAACGCCCATACTGGATGGGCTGGACACGGGCTTCAGGATTCTCGTTCCTCGCAGTGACGCGCCCATGACTGAAAAAGAGAAGCGTGCACCCGGTGCTTCAAAGGGCGGCAAGAAGGAATTAACTGACCCGTCCACTGGAATGAATCGCAGTGAATTTAATTCACTGCTTGGGATAGGAAAAACATCTGACAGTAAATACATCGGGGCACTGGGAACTCGCATCAACCCTGAAACCAAAGCAACAGAAAGCGAGGCTTCAGGGCTAGATGAAGTCCTTGATTCCCATAACCGGGAACATGGAACCGACATGTCCATGGAGGATTTCCTCAAGGCGTTAGGGAAAGAGATAGCTTTCAAGGCTACCCGTAAATCACCGGGTGCCACTGTAAAGGCGGCAGAAGCGGCGGAAGCAAAGGCGTTAATGGACCTCAACAAGCCTGTGGATATTGCTCAAGGCAGCAAAAGCCACGCTGACTACGAGGGTTCAACAGAGGTGGCAGGCAGCAGGGTTGACCCAAGTCGCGACTTGGAAGTGGGCGACAAGGTATGGGTAGGCGGGGAGCAGCTTGAGGTGATTGACAAGGACATGGACCGGGTGCACATGAGGCGACCTGATGGTGAGGAATTTACAGTCAACAAACCCTTTAACGTAGACGCCGACACTGAATCAAGGAAATCCAAGGGCATCCCCAACCGCTCCGGTGTCCCAATGCAGGACATCCCTGTCAATCCTACGGGTGAGGCGGTGGCTAATAAGCTGGCTAGTGTTATCACTGCCCTTGAGAAAAGGCTTGGGCTACCTGAAGGAACCGTCCGCGTAAAGTTCATAAAGAACGAGAAAGGCGAGAGCCGTGCAGCAAGGGCGCAATTGAATGATGAAGGCAGTCACTTTGATACCGTCGTCATCGACGCAAAGGTCCTTCAAGAGTGGGAGCAGAAGGGGAATGCCTCTATAGAGAAGATTATAGAGGAGGAGGTTCTTCATAACCTGCACGGTGAGGCACTATGGAATTCATGGGTAAGGGAGGGCAAGCCCGGAGGGCAGAGTGGATACAGGAGTTACTACAATCAGAAGCACATCGAAGTAACCGATGAGATGACTGACGCCGAGCTGGAGTTTGTGAACAACACTTACTTCAAGGGCCTGCTTAACCTAAAGGAACTGACTGAGGAACAGAAAATTCAGGTGGCAGCGGAGTTCACCCGGATGGTGGTTCAGGACGAGTTGACTAGCGAGATTACCGAGGCTGCGCATGTCCGTGCTGCCAAGAAAGGAACCAAGCTGCACGCATGGCTGCAATCCATCAGGGATTTTCTCAGCCAGTTCACCGTGAAGGGGACCAAGCTGGCAGCAGAGGTGAAGCGATTGAATGAGTTGCTTGGCGACAAGCAGGCCGGTGCCACCCAGGCTGCCACCGATGCCACCCAGCCTGCTCCCGAACGCCCATTCGCCAGCAGGCCCAAGCAGATGGGATTATTTGATGAGGCCCCTGACAACCAAGAGCCACCACTAACTGCTCCCAGCAGTGCCAAGCCCAGCGTAGAGAAGGAGGCTCTCGCAGAATTTGAACCGGACCGCTGGCCAAACGTGGTGCTCCCCGACATCGTGGTTGAGGATGCGTATGCCGAGATACAGGCGAAACTTAACCTTATTGATGATGCCAGAAGGCGGGCTATGGTTAAGGACACCAGAAGGCGCGCAGGAGTTGATGATACCAGTGATGATACCAGAAGGCGCGCCCACCCCGGAGCAGCGAAGATGTCACCGGGCCAACGGGAGGCAGCCATGACTTATGTGTATAGTCGCATGCTGAACTCCTTGAAGAAGCAGCAGTACAATAACAACCTGCCCTTGGGTGAGGAGGGCGGGCTATGGCGCGTCAACGAAAAGGGTACGCGCACCTTCACGCAACCTAACACGCTAAATAATTTCATCGTCAAGTTCCTTGATAAAGAATCTGGACGAGGCAAGGAGATGGGCACCGAGGCCAGCTACGATACAAGGCGGCTGGCGTTCAGGCGACCAACGTCAGTCGGCGAGTTAATTGAAACAGAGGCAGCAGCAGAGGAGGTGGCTGAGACACAGGTGTCATTTGATTACCTTGATGTTATTGTTCAGGACTCTGAAGGCAACGAGGTGTCAGTGGTTGACATGTTTGAAACCGATGACCTGCTGACCGAGGACGTAAACAAATCCAACATGCGCAATATCGTGCGCGAGCGGGTTGACGGTGCCATTGAGAAGGTCGGGAGCATCTTAGGTGAGGAGGCATCCACTATCCTGAATGTGTACATGGATGCTGGCATCATGCCACAGACACCGCGTGCTGCCATCGACCCCAAGGAGGAGGTCACGCTGCCACGCCCGGAGAACCGGCTACCCAAGTTAAGGGATGTGCTGACTCATTACGGGATGACTTTAGATAGCTGGAGCAGGAGCAAGATGAGGCACAAGCGTGCCTATGCACTGCGTGAATTCATGCGCGTCATGCTGATTCGTGGCCACGCCAAGTTCCCGACCAAGGTTGAGGGTGACTTGGAGAAGCTGGTTGGCAGGCTGGCAGCAAAGAAAACCAAGCGCGTCAGTGCAACGGTGCCGTCAGGTCTTGGGGTAAAGAAGATTAGCTACACCGACCCGAAAACTGGGCACCCGTTCGCTGGGGTGGAGATTACAGACTCGGAGGCAGCGGAACCCATCGACATTGGACCCATGGGTGAGGAGGCTAGTGCCGAGCAGATGGCACAGGACTTGGGTGACTTGGCCGTGCTGCCACAACTAATTCGTGCGGAGGTCCACATCACGGTGGACGACCACAACCCCAAGCGCAACCAAGACCACATGTATTGGCCCGCTGCCGCCGAGCCAAAGCAGATGTCTCTGGATGAATCACTGGACCCGGCAGACGTGGAGGCAGCAGGCTTCCCGCAGGAGGTGGTAAATGCACAGGGTGAGGCCGTTCAACAGGTGCTTGACCTGAACTCAGACGGCACAGCCCCAACCCGAATACCCGCTGGCTGGTGGTGGAGGCGCATGCACGTCAAGAACTGGGGAGCATTACCGCTGCTCCGTGCCATAGGGATGGGCACACTAGCCGACAGGATTGTTTCATTTTACGACAGCGAGGCTGATATACGTGGCAAGCTGATGGGCGGGTACGTCAGGTGGCAGGAGAAGTACAATGCTGCTGACCGACTGAAAGCCAAGGAAGAATTCTCCACGTACATCAAGATGCGTGAGGCCAGAGCAGAGAATGATACCGAGATGGAGGCCAACAGGGACAAGGCGGAGAACTGGCTGAATGACAATGCCACCGATGCCACCAAGGACCTTGTGGCATGGACGAAGAACGTGAGCAATGCCACAGGCAAGATGAACCAGTTACTTAATGTCCACGTGCTGGCAGCTAATGGCAAGTGGCGCAAGATGAAGAACCTTGGGCAATGGAACTGGCCCCGGATGTTCTCGCCCCGGACATGGGAAATACTGAGGGACCCGGAGCATCCGCGCAACAAGGAGGATTTCCAGAAGATGCTGGACGACATGGTGGCAGCATCAGGTGGCACCATTGACCACATCAAAGCCTCAGAAATTCTATTGGGCGACCCGACCAGTGACGTGAAAGACGGTGCCAGTGATTTCTTCGGGAACATTGAGCGCGCACGTGGCATGAAGCTGCCTGATGATTTCTATGACTACGACATTAGCGCGTTCATCAGCTTCATCGAGCGATACTCCACGCGCGCCGCACAGATTCAATCATTCGGTCAATCTCAGGGCGGCAGAGTCAATGATGCTTGGGATGTGGCAGTGACTTCAACCAAGGAGAAGAAGCTACAGAAAAAGATAAAGCAAATCCGCGACTTGGTTTACAGGCAGCAGGATACCAATTGGTTTACCCAATTCCTAACGAAGTTCGGCGTACCCGCAGCAGCCGCTGCCTACCTGTCCTCACCCAAGACAGCTACACGCAACCTGACCTCCGCGATACGCTTCTCAATGGAGAACTTCGGCACGTGGCAGACTGCCAAGTTCACAGGTGTGGCATTATGGAAGGTGATGGACCAAGTATGGAAGCGGGCACGTGGCAAGGCCACCACCGCAAGGCCGGAGTTCATAACAGATGCCATAGAGATGGGTGTGGCATCCTCTGACTGGATACTTGCCAGGGAACTTGGAGTGGATGAGGAGCTGGAGCAGACTGAGTGGCAGCGACTTGTCCGCAAGGGTGCCAACAAGGCGTTAGTGTTACAGCACAGCTCGGAGCAGTTCAATCGCGGGCTGACCTCGATGCTGGCATTGAACTGGTTGAGCCAGCTACAGACAGCAGCGGAAACTGACCCTGACATGGTGACGTGGAAGGTGCGCAAGAAGATGGCGATGCTGGCACGGCTTGGGTTTGAGGGGGAGCAGGCCGAGGCCATCATCAGGGGCGATACCGAGGAGGTTCGCAAGTTCGTGCGTGCCATGGTGTGGGAGAAACAATATAGCTACAACGTGACCCAGCACCCGTTGTTTCTGGACAACCCATTAGGCAGGGTAGTGTTCCAGTTCCAGAAGTGGGGATACCAGAGGCTTCGTGACTTGCATCGTAACGTAGTCAATCCTGTCTTTGGTGAGGAGGTTACAATTAAGGGGGAGAAGAAGGTGGTTCACGACTTGATGCCACTGGTACGTTTCTCTGCCCTGTCCACGCTGAACGGCGAGCTGTATGCCACCATCCTTCGCAGCCTGTGGGATGATGACGAGAGGCGGGAGCCAACGATTGAGGAGATTACAACTGCCGAGGGGCAGGAACAGCTTGGGTTATTGTTGTCACGCTGGAGCAGCAACATGATTTATGACGGCGGCCTTGGGATACTTGGGGACTACTATGCCAACCACGTGGACGGCTGGTTTACCAGAGCCGGGCGGTACAAGGACCCGCTGCCCACACCTGCCAGCGCGAACTTGGCCAAGGAGCTGCAAAATTTTATTGGCAATGCCTACATCCGTATCCGTGAATCCGAGGGGAATGCCACCAGTTTCGTGGCGAGTGGCATCGCAAGGGATGCTGGTGATATGCTCCGCCGCATCCCGGTGCTCCGCCAAGCCAAGGCCCTGAGCCAGAAGCCGCGCCGATGGGCTGGCATGGAGGAGGGGGACAACCCATTTGCAAGGGACCTTCGGCTGCATGAGGCACGCAAGGACCAGAAGGCGGTGCGTAGTCTGGCTCAACGATTTGCCAAGGAGCACAAGCTGGACAGGTTCGACCCGCTTCAGCGGCCACAGTTTGCCAAGCACTCACGCAGTGAGCTGTACGACCAAGTGAATGACGCGCTGCTTATCGGCGACGATGATGTGGCACGCCGGGCGATAAAGAAATATATCATGGGGATGACAGCACAGGAGCGGAAGGTGGTAGTGTCAGGACTCAAGGCATCCATTCGCATGCGGCAACCTGTCACGGTGTCAGGTGTCCAGAAGGCTGACGTGCGCAAGGCGTTTGCCAAGTGGGCATCGAAGCGTGCGCCGACTACGTTTGAAAGAATGAAGCGGATACATACCACCTACATGGGTGCGGCACGCAGGCTGGGGTTGGCGGGTAATTAAAAAGACAGGCAGCGGCCACCAACGGAGTCGCTGCTACATGGTATGAATAAAACCACAGCGAATTTCCAAGCCACTGCCTGTCTATATAGTCATGGCCCTAAGCCTACACTAACGAAGCAGGCAAATCAACCACCAAACGGGTCGAGCTTGGGGTCAGGTATCAACTTGATTGATTCCTCCATCCCTGCCTCGACACCAAGCTCTGCTGTTCCTGCACCGTGCA
>Ga0098054_1000672_pt1 | contig 19716 bp, 17 predicted proteins | sample 16_taG_FD_75048 | JGI IMG/M metagenome (GOLD analysis project Ga0098054, IMG submission 75048) | Marine viral communities from the Subarctic Pacific Ocean - 16_ETSP_OMZ_AT15313 metaG | ecosystem: Environmental > Aquatic > Marine > Oceanic | place: Pacific Ocean | collected 2015-01-18
CCATTGGTGCAGATGGCACTACCAATGGCTTTAGGTTACGCCGCACCAGCACTTATGGGATCTAATATGTTAGGTCTTGGAAGTATGTTTGGTAAAATGAATCCTTTAATGGCTAACGCTTTAAAACAATCAGCATTAGGTTATGGAACAGCAGCTCTTAGTGGATCTAAACATCCAGGCAAATCAGCAATGTACGCTGGCCTAGCTTCAATGCCATTCTCTTACTTAAAAGCTAACCAAGCAGCTAATGCATTTAACACAGCAAATAAAGGTACAAATTATACAAAAGAAATGTTTGATACTGTTATAGATACACCTGCACAAGCAGCTAGGACAGTGGGCCCAGGACCAGATTACCCATTCTTAAGTGGAACTAAAACAATTGATGCAATTCCTGCAACTTATAAAGCAGCAGATCCATTAGCCGTAGAAAATTTCCTTAAAGCACAAGCTAATCGACAAAAATTAACAGCAATGGATTTCTTACAAAGCCCTGACAAATTACAAGCAAATGCTATAGCAGTTCCAGAAATGAGAGCTGGTGTAGATGCTAGTTTACCTATTACTAATCCTAACGATCCAAGAACTTGGGGTAGTACAGGTTCTCCAGATCTTGTAACTGAAGCATCTACTCAAGAAATTGCACCAATAGATTTCTTTTCTAAGACATCTAAAGGTGGTAAAAATATATTAGGTGGTGAAGCGGCAGCAGCTGGAGAAAGTGTTGTAGATTATTTACCTACACTTGTATCACAGGCAGCAGGATTATATGGTGGTCGTATGACACCAGAAGAAGAATGGGAAGCAACTAAAACTAAAAGAAGAAAAGAACTTGCTTTTTTATATGGCATAGATCCAAGCCAAGTAAAAGGTGAATTACAGAATCCTTATTATGGAGGTGGGGGTTACTTTAATGATGGAGGTATAGCTTCTATCAACTACGAAAGTGGTGGGCCCGTCAATGGCCCAGGTGGCCCAAAGGATGATTTAATAGATGCAAAACTTTCTGATGGAGAGTTTGTAATGACAGCTAAAGCTGTTGAAAATTTTGGAGGTGGTGACAGACAAGCTGGCGCTAGAAAAATGTACCAGATGATGAATCAATTAGATCCAGAGTCTGAAACTATAACAGAAAGCATAGGAGTATATAGCTAATGGCAAAAGTAAAAAGTGGTAGTAAACTACTGAAAGCAATTGGGAAAAATAAGAAGGAGCAAATGGCCGCTCTTTACCCGGGGATGAGTACAGCCTCAAAATCAAAAAAAATGGGCGAAAAAATTTCCAAAAATAAAAACGTTTCGAGTTCTGCAAAAATGTTAGATAGCAGAAGAAACCTTGCTGGAGTAAAAGATAAATCAAAAGGCAGTAAAATAGGTGGTAAACTTAAAACAGCTGCAGCATTAGCGGCTGGATATGCAGCTGGAAAAGGATTAAACCCTACTAAAGCAAAAACAAATAAAGCTAAAGCAAAAGAGTCAGCAAAAGAGTTATTAAAAAAACAAAAGGATAAAAAGAAACACCATTCCAAATAATGGATTGGAGATTCGTAGAGGATGATGATTCAGAATGGTTGCTACAACTTGGCAAAAAACACCACGAAGAATCAGATTGGAGTAAAGTTAAATTCAGTGAGGATAAATGTAAAAAGTATATCCAAGCTGCCACAAATGATCCAAATTACTTTGGTATCATTTTAGAAGAAGACGACGAAAGGATAGGTTTTATGGCAGGTAGGCTATTAGAATATCCTTTTAGTCATGAACTCTTTGCAAGGGAACTAGATTTATATGTAGTACCTAAGCACAGAAAAGGAAAAGCAGGTATGTTTATGATGAAAAAATTTATAGATTGGGCTAAAGGAAGCAAAGCACTAGAGGTTGTCTTTGAGCCTCGTTTAAGTGATAAACATATTAAAAAATTTGACGCAATGGCAAGACGTTTAGGTATGAAACATTTTGCAAATGCATATAGGATAAAATTATGAGTTTTGGTGGTGGAGACGATCCAAGCAACACACAGTATGCTACTCAATTTAGTAGAGAAGCGCCGGAAATAGAAGCAGCAAAGCTAGGTCTAATGGGCACAGCTCGAGACCTTACACGTTTTGGTACAAATCCGTGGGAGCTAATTAATAAGGATGCAGAGCTTGGTGATGATGATTTTCAACAGTATCAATATAAAGGTACAGATAAGCGTTACGACGTTGACACTAAATTTAGTGATTTAACTAGAGAACAAAGAACTCAAGAAGGTAAGGTTGATATACCTCTTCAAAAAATGGCTGACTTTAATGCACAGCAAAACAAAGCATTTACTTTATCAGAGTCAGGACTAGGTGCTTTTCAACCTATGTTGGATCAAGCAGAAAACTATACTAATCAAGCAGCACAACAATACAATCCTAATGATCCTAATTCAGGTATTCAAGCTTATATGAATCCATATCAAAATTATGTAACAAAAGGAATAGAAGATCAATTTGCTAAAGCTCAAAACCAAGCTAATTTATCTGCTGCAAATGCAGGAGCTTTTGGTGGGGCAAGGCAAGGAATACAATCAGCAGAACTAGCTGGTCAGCAAGCACAAGCTGTTGGTCAATCATTGGCACGAAATTATGGTCAAGCTCAACAAGCTTCTATTGGTCAATTCCAAAATCAAATGGGGAGATACGGCGACGCAGCTAAAATGATGGCTGGTCTTGGCGGTCAACAACAGCAACAAAATCAAGCGGATATTGCTTCATTAATGTCATCCGGTGCAGTTCAACAGCAGTTTGCACAACAAGGATTAGATAATAAATATAGACAAGATATCCAACAGATTTATGAGCCATATCAACGACTAGGATTTACTTCCGACATCTATCAAGGTATGCCTACAAGTGCTATGGCAACTTCTATGGGCACAGCCCCTGGAACAAATGCTTTATCACAAGCTGTTGGTGCTGGGATCACAGGTTTAGGTGTGGCACAAGGGATGGGCTAAAATGGCTAATCCCTATAAATTTAGAAAACTTTTTAAACCTATAAAAGAAGCAACGCGTGATGCTTATCAAGCAGCAGTTGAAAATCCTTATGTTCAAAACTACGCAGATGTAGTAGCAGGAAAAAGAGGAAGAATAGCCCAAGCTTTTGGTGTTACAGCACCTATTTATGCTTCAAATAAAATAACAGAAATGGCTGTTCCTCAAAGAACTTCAGAACCTGCTGAAAAAGAAGTTACGGAAGATATAACTGTAGAAGAAACACCTAAAGAAGATAATATTTTAATTGAAGAAAATGAGATTCAAATAGATCCTGGGTCAGCAGCAGAAAGTGATAACGTGTCTGACAGTGGAGGAGCTAGTAACGAAGAAACTACAACAAATGCATTAGTAGATCAATCTAATGAATACATGGGTAGTTATGATAATGATAGTTTAGCTCGTATTGAAGGATATAAAGATGTCATTCGTCAATTTATGGGAGATGGCGATGAAGGTATGCGTATGCAAAAAATGGGCATGCTAGTACAACTAGGTTCAGCTTTAATGTCTGGTAAAAGTATGGATTCTGGAATGAAAGGATTTATGGATATTGTAGGTCAAGCAGGAATGCAAATAGCACCTACTTTATTTCAAATGGGAGTAGAAAAAGGAAAAGCAGAACGTGAAATTGGAGCAGCAGCTCTTAATTTATATATGTCACAACTTGAAGATCAACAGGATAGAAGTGGCCCTATTATGACAGTCTATGAAAATATTTATAAGACTGATCAAAATGGTGCAATGATGTATGGTCAAGATGGAAACCCAATTGTTATAGATAAAAGAAAAGTTGGAGATTACTATAGAAAAGGTCCAAAAATGAATGAGTTTATGGACTCTAATAATGCACTTGGATTTCCAAAATATACTTTCTTAGATCCAAGTTCAAGTGGTGAAGCGGCCCGAGCTGCAGGACAGTTAGGTAATACTTCTGCTACTGCAGAAGGAACTGCGGCACGTGATGCACAGATGGCTTATGCTAGATTTACTGGGCAAGGATTAGATACAATGGCAGATGTTATTATGCCTATATTAATTCAAAACAAAGACGTATTAGCCGGCATTACTGGTGAAATTGGTAGGCTTGCTGCTGGACCAGCAGCTGCGGTTGAACAATTATCTAATGCTATTCTTAATGGTGTTGGTGGTCAAGCTAAACTTAATGAATTGTATAATGCTCAAGTAGATTCAATGATAGATAAAGATTGGAGACAAGGAGATGTATACCAAGGATACGCCGTTTTAGATTCTCCTAACTACTTTAAAGAAATTAATGGAAAAGAAATCGGATTCTTTATTGACTCTCAGAATAAATATGGAAGAAACGTAGGTGCTGTTTACGAAAATGGCAGACTGGTAGAACCAGGAGAAGCAACTTATTATGCAACGCAAGATGGTTTAACTAGATTGCTACAAAACCCATACCAAAATCAAATGATTACATTTGAAAATACTTTAGGTCTAATGTTATCAAGAGACAGACAGCCAACAGGTCGTATGTTAGCAGACATTATGGCAAGATCATTTGCTGATACTAAAATGACAGGACTTACTGGAAGAGCAGCAGATCCTTATAAAGTTATAAGTAACTACGCATTTATTTTTAATGAATTAAAAAGACACCGTGAAAAAGCTTTAGGCTTTGCTGGATACACTAATGATATTACAGAAAGTACACAGTATGGTGGAACTAAAATATATGCACCTGAAGAATATAATATTAAAGGAATGGATAAATTTGCTAGTTTGTATTACCAACTAAGACACAATAAAGTAGATGGGTATAGGTATGCGGCAGAAAATATAGGAACAATGGACTACGGTGCATGGGTACAATCTATTGGAGGAAATTTACAACTTGATAACTCAGAGAATAGTAAATCAACAGAAGACATTACTAATGATATTATGGAGTTAATGAAATAATGGCAGATCAAAAAATTAGTAGTGTAGATATATTCAATACAGCTTTCAAACCTATAACGGAAAAGATGACTTTTGAAAATACTGGTATGAAAGATACTAAAATTGTAAGTGAAACTGAGGGAGGTATACCTCAAACACAAGCCCAAGAAAATGTAGCTTACATGAATAAAAGGCTAGATCCTATTGTTGACACATTAACTGCGGGCCCTACTGCTGTTTGGAATGCACTTACTCCTGACATATGGAGAAAAGGACAAAACAACAGATGGATACAAACAAAAGAAGATATAGCACAACAAAAAGCTCAGCAAGAACAAGATAAGTTTTACAGACTTAGAAATGAAAGAGTAAAAAATAGTTTGTTTAAAATTGCTACTACAGCAAAAAATAAATACATACAAACTGGTGATTCTAAATTTTTAGATTTAGCAGTAGAAGCAAAAGATAAAATATTTGCAGCAGAAGGTGTAACAGATGAAACATTTGCACAACCAGGCGCGATAACTATAGGAAATATGCGTGACTCAGCAGGACTGTTTACCAACAATCCTAATCCTTTACCTTTAATAGAAAATTCTATGAAAATATTTGGTGGGGGTGCTGGAAGTTATTATGGCGAAAAAATGATGCACAAACATTTTGTTAAAGGTTTAGCAAAAGGTGCGAAAGGATCTAAAGGTAACTGGCTTAAAAGAGCAGCTGGTGCTGTATTAGGAGGCGCTAGTAGTGTAGCGACCGCCGACCTAGGCTATGAAGTTATGTTAGATATAATGGATCAAGCAGGCCAGGCAAAAGCAGCAATGAATGATCCACAAACATCAGCAGGATTTATGGATGCTATATTAGCTAACATTGTACCAGACGCATTAACGTTTGGTGATGTAGGAATTAATAGACCAGGTGCACAACAAAGAATTGAAAATGCTATTAGTGATTTTAAATATGATGCAGGATTAACATCTGCATTTCTAGGAGCAAGACCATTATATTATTTACTTAGACAAGGTGTAGGAAAAATGCCTTTCGGTATGTTTGGACCTAACGCGAGTAAAAATCCTAACATGCCAACAAACAAAGATTTACTTAATTGGGAGCAACAACTTATTAGTAAGTATGCACCTAAAGGATATGTTAAAACTTTAGATGATGGAACTGTAATTAAATCTCCAGAAGTAGACTTAGTATATAATTTACCTTTTGGTTTAGGAAAACCTTTATGGAAAATAGTTAATTCTAATGCACCTTTTAATCCTTTTAGATTTTTAGGCGGAGTAGATAACGCTAAATATTCTGGAAAAGGAATGTTAGATGATTGGTGGCCTGAACCAGAAACTATTCAAGGATCTATGATTGGTAGGCAAATGGTAGGCAATCAACTAGCTCCAAAAATTGCAGCAACGATGGCACCAGCTCCATTATTTGGAGGAGGAATTAGAAACAACATGGCAAAGCAGGGAGATTTTTACATGCAAGCTATTGGCCAAGAGATGTTAGGTAAATTTGCACCTTACGCAAACATGATTGATATGAGTGTAGACTGGGGAAAAATTGCTTCCGCAAATGCTAGAGGTTTTGTTGCGGCCGCTAAAGAATTGGAAAAAGTATTTGATGATGCAGCAATGGGTGCAGGAAATATATTTAGTGATTCAACAATGGTTACTATTGGTAAACAAATATTAAAAGAGGCAGCCGATAAACAACAAATAGATAAAGCTGGAAATTTAATACCACGTGCTACTACAGATAAATTAGTTGATTTTGTTAGAGCTCAAATTATTAGACCTGTTTCTGAAGTAGGGTATGATGGGAGTTCAAAAGCAGGAAGTCATAGTATGCGTAGTCTTTCACAAATGAAAGGGTTACGTGATGATATGGAAAAATTACTTAAGCCTATAAAAGATAATACAATGGCAGATACTCCTTATGCAGATGACATTACACGTTTAATGAAAGCGTGGGAAACAGATATTGGTTCTGTAAAAGACATGGGGTATCCTGAAGTATCACAAGCGTTTACTAATTATGATAATTTTGTTAGTAAAGGAATGTTATTGTGGGGAACAGACGTTGGTAAAGCAGCAGTACCAGGTGCAGCTGTGGCAAGAAGAGGATTTAATGTAGTTTTAGAAAGAGATGGAACAAGAGCTGGTCATACATTGTTTGATGTATTAGTAGAAGCAGCAGAAAAAAATCCAGCTTCCGCTTATCAAGAATTAGCTGCAATGAAAAGAATTGTAGGACCAAGGAATTACCACAACGGTGTAGCTACTTACATAAGAGACGCCTTTTCAGATAATATAGGTGAAAAAGGTGGTATGTTAATGTTTAATTCTGAAGGATTTAGAAAAGCATTAGGGATAGGAGCAGAAGGATCAGCGCTAAGAGCTTTTATGAAAGAAGCATTACCTGGACCAAAAGTAACTAAGTTTAAAGTGTTTGATGGAGAAAAAGGATATTACATAGATTTTGATGACGAACTTTATTCTAAAGGAGTTAATGCTGGCATAAGAGAAATGCTTGGAGAAGAAGTACCTGAAGGATTATTAAAAGCAGAATCTAGAGAATTACCTACAATGCAAGAATTTGATCGTCTGTCAAAAATACTTGAAAGATTATTTGTAAACGGTGTACCTGATCCATCTAAATTCATGATGAGACGTGCAATTATGAGTGGAACACGTAACTCATTAAAAGCTTTACTGCCTACACACGCACTAGGAATAGGTGCTGGAAAAACTGTAGGAACAGGTGAAGCAGCAGGTGCTGTTGGTGGAACTGTTTTAGGCGGATGGCTTCCGGCTGCTGGCATAGCTTTCCTTGTGCAGCACAGTGGAAAAGTTTTAACAAGACCTGTAGCAATGAATGTATTTATGAACATGATGGATGCTAACTTACCTTCACAAGTAAGATTGGCTAACTATGCAAGATTAGTTCGTATGTTCCCAGAAGAATGGGAAGATTTTGATGGTGATTTAGGACGTATGCAAAAAGAAGAAATGTTATTGCAACAACGTGGTGGAGTAACATTACCTGATGCTGCTACTGGTTTAATTAATGATGCAGGTAGAGCAATCATAGACAAAACAAAAGAAACTTATCAAAATTTAAACACGCCTAACGTTATAGACACAATAAGAAAAAGGAATAATGCAAATGAACCTTTGACAATAGAAGATACAATGTACGCTCCAGAAGTAAGTATGAATGGAACTGGAGGAGGTTCTGCATTAGGATCTTCAATTACAAACAGTTCAGCTATGAAACCAGGAGCTGCAGCTAGCTTGTATCAAGGTGATACAGACGGAGCTTTAGCAAATCAATATGGTGGTGGCGCAACACAATATGCTGCTGATGGTGGTATAATGAATGCAGTCATGGATAACAAAGGTAAATTTACAGAAATACAAAAAGGTATTAATGAAAATCCGTTTGTTAAAAAAGGCATAGGAGTTTAGTGTAATGGAAACATCTAAACGTTCTTATTTTACAGACAGTAAAGGAAGAGGATTTCCGGGCACAATAAGTAACAGAACAGAACAAATTTCCCGTGAAGGATCAGGGATGGAACCACAAGATTTTACTAGATCTTTTACAACTCATACTGGGCCAAAAGGTAGGTTAACATCAACTCAAGTTGAAACACCTACATATAGAAGTTCAAGATTTATTTATCCAGGAGGTTCAGGATATGAAACTATAAATGGTGTAGAAAAACCAATTCAATTAACAGGTGGGGGACAAGATTTTATGCCTTCTTTTGTTAATAAAATTAAAGAAGGATACCAACAGGTTGAACCATATTTACCTGACGTAGATATAGGAGACAAATCAATAGGGTACGATTACGAGAGGCCTATGGGCCCAGGTATCTTTAGTCTTGGTGGTGAATACGATTTTGACGACAATGAATACGGTTTAGATCTTGGATACAAATTTAGTTTTAACAATGGAGGTTCGGTACCAGAAAGACAAAGACAAAGATTTGATAAAGATAAAGCAATGAATAATCCTCATCACCCTATTCACGCCAACAGAACAACTTATACGGATGATCAGGGTAGGATGTTCGAAAGAAACATGAGAGGAAAAGATAGGTATAATATAAATGTGGGCCCTAGGCCTGAACGTGACACCACTGGACTTGGTGGAATTTTAAATAGATTCGACAGGAAGTATATGGGAAATATGGGAATTACCGATATTTTTAATCTTTTACCTAACCCATATCCTCAATCATTATATGATCTACTTGGGGAAGATAGATATTTTAATCAAGACTACAAAAATTGGAATGATAAATATGATGACGAGTACGAGGCTTGGTCAGGCTACAAGAATAAGTATGACACATCAAGTGAAAGACAGCCTGGCTTAGAAAATCAATTTAATAATGGTGGCATAGCAACTCTTACAGAAGATTTAGAGCAAAGAATGACTACTCCAGATCCACAAATGATTGAACCTAAAAAATTAACAGATGAACAAAAGGATTATTTATATGACTACATGTTAGATTTTATGTTTAAACAAAAACAAAGAGAGCAACAAGAAAATGAAGGTAGAATACCTCCGTTTAATTATTTTGATATGGAAGTATGAACTTTAAGGATATAGTATGGTTAATTGGTGTTGTCCTAGCTCTAGGTGGGACGTGGGGTATGACCTCACAAAGAGTATCCGCGTTAGAAAAAGACATGGATAGATTAGAAACATCACTACAATTATTATATTCTATAGACTCACGTATTGCTGTCATAGAAACAGAGATAAAACACATAAACGAAAAGTTAAAGTAAGGGGCAATTGGGGGGAAACTAATTGCCTAATTACTTTAAACGTGTTATAATCACACGTGCAATTAATACAGAAATATAATTACGCAGAACTAAAAAGAAAAGAAGGTGGATCTAGATTATATCTAACACCTGATGGTGAGTCATTACCCTCCGTTACTACAGTATTATCTAAGACACAAGACAAGTCATTTCTTAAGGAATGGAAAGCACGTGTAGGAGAAAAAAAAGCAGAGGAAATTGTTGCTAATTCTTCAGCTATTGGAACCGCGCTCCACCTATATATAGAACATTTAGTGAACAAACATGCGTATGAAGATCTAACACCAGTGGGTGTTAAAGCGAAGGCCATGGCCCAGGTAATCATTGATCATAAGGAAGGTGTAAATAAAATAACAGATGTATGGGGATCAGAAGTTCATTTGTATTATCCTGGAAAATATGCAGGCACTGCTGATATGATAGCACTTTATGATGGCAGGCCTACTATCATTGATTTTAAGCAAACAAATAGACCTAAGAAAAGAGAATGGATTCAAAATTATCTTATGCAATTAGCAGCTTATGCTATGGCTCATAATAAGTTATTTAATACAGAAATAGATCAAGGAATAATTCTTATGTGTTCCCAAGATTTATTATTTCAAAAGTTTGAACTAAGTGGTGAAAATTTTGTTAGGGCTGGTGATACTTTTATGAAAAAGTTAGATGAATATATTGCAAGTTTATTTTAAATCCAATCAGCTAAATCTTCTCCGCTAATCTCACGAGCAATATTAATTTTACTTCTTAAAGCTTTTATAATTTTTTCATCTACTGTTTGTTTAGCAACTAAATCAATATATAATACTTTATTCTTTTGTCCTATACGGTGTGCTCTATCTTCTGATTGTATTCTTTTTTCTAAGTCATAATTGTTGGAATAATAAATAACTGTGCTAGCTTGTGTTAATGTAATACCGTACCCACCTGTTTGTGTGTTTCCAATAAAAAAACGAATAGGATTATTTTCATCTTGAAATTTAGTTATACATGCCTGTCTATCTTCCTGGGCAGTTGCTCCGTAGTAAGTACAATATGATTCTTTACCAAATTCTTCTTTAACTGCTTTCTCTATAGCTTTTATATCATTAATATAATTAGCCCATATAATAACTTTTCCTGTAGTCTCACCTAATATCTGCATTAATTCAGTAAGACGATTATTTTTTAATTCAATAACTTCATCATCATCTGTTTTCATATGTCCACAAGTTATTTGATGTAATCTTATTAATTGTGTCAATACATTGACAGCTGTCATAGATTTATCTTTTAAAATAGTAATAGCGTTTGCTTTCATTTCACTATAAGCTTTATGCTGTTCATCGGTTAATTCTATTTCTCTTTTAGTATAAATTTTATCGGGCAAATCTAAACAATCTTTTTTCAATATTCTAAAAGAATGAGGTGATACTAATTGTCCTAACTGGGATAAGTTTTTAAACTTAACTATTTTTTGAAACTTATGAGTTCCTCCTGCAGCATTAGCAGTAATCAATACTGCGTAGCGAGTCCTAAATGCGTAAAAGCTAGACTGCCCTAGGATCTCGGGATCTAAAAAATCCATTTGTGACCATAGATCCATAGGAGATTGAGTAACTGGGGAACCAGTCATTATTCTTCTATATTTAGCTTCTTTACTAAGAGCTAATAAGGATTTAGTTCTTTTAGCCTGTGGATTTTTAATTGTAGTGCTTTCATCTACAATAATCATTGAGTTTCCAATCAAAAATAATTTTGCAAAATCTAAACCTTTTTTAGTAGAGAATGCCTCTACATTCATTACCATTATCTTTAAACGATAATCATTTACAATTAATATATCTTTTAATTGTGCTTTATACTTAGCACTAGTAGATGGTTTCCATCCTAATACTTTTTTTTCTATGTAGTCTGGCACGTGAACTGGGATTTCTAAATCAACCCAGTTCATATACGCGCCCTTCGGAGCAACTACTAGGAGTCTGTCTATTTTACCTTTGTTATATAATATGCAAGCATTATCTAATGCTATTTTAGTTTTACCTGTGCCCATTTCTGCAAAAATAGCAAACGCTGTTTTATTCCAACATTTAGTTAGTGCATCTTTTTGATGCTGATAAGGCTCAGTTTTAAATTTATACATTTTATCTTTCTTTATTCTTGCTTTTAATTATAGCACATGTTATAATGCGAGTCAAGAAAGAAGAAAATATGACTGTATATGTAATTCAAGAAATGGGTAGAAACATTAGATCTGCTGAAAAATTTGGAGATTTAAAAGTTTTACTACCTGATAATAGACAAATAGTTTTATCATCTGGTCCTATTTCTTTTAAACTACGACAAGAATTAAAAACATTTAATGATGATGACTACTTGCTTTTAATCGGAGATCCTGCTATAATTGCAGTTGCTGCAGCTGTTGCAGCAAACGTTAACAATGGTCGCTTTAAAGTTCTTAAATGGGATCGTGATGACAAAGCATACTACGATATAGAAATAGACTTAAACCCGACACGAATAAAATCTACTAGTCGAGTTGATAGTAATGATAGAGAAGTATTGTTTGTAGAAGAAATTATAAAGGAGAAATAGAATGTCTGACTTAATTAAAGAGATGCAAGAAGATGCAAATGCTATACCTGAAAATAACATGGGTAAGATTGGCGCAGTTGCAACAGACATTGCAGAAACAGAGGCAGAAATAGCTGCTATAAAAGAACAATTAAAAGCAAAAGAAAGCTACGCAAAAAAACTTTCTCAAGAAGTATTGCCTAGTCTTTTTGCTGAAGTAGGATTATCAGAATTAAAATTAGCTGATGGTCGTAAAATAAAAGTTTCCGAGTATTACTCAGCTACTCCGTTAAAAGAAAACAGAGAGAAAGTACATGCTTGGCTAAGAGACAATGGATTTGGGGATTTAGTAAAGAACCAAGTCACTTGTAGCTTTGGAAGGAATGAAGATGAGAAAGCTAGTAAACTTATATCTGATCTTAACGATAAAGGATATGAGTCTGCACAACGCGAGTGGGTCGAACCTTCCACCCTTCGCGCATTCGTCCGTGAACAATATGAGGCAGGCGTAGAACTTCCTATGGATCTTCTAGGTGCTTTTGTTGGTCACAAAACAACAATTAAATCTGAATAAGGTAAATAATAATGAATAAAGCAGTAAAAACTAAAGAGACTACCTTAGATCTTGCGGTTCTCGCAGAGGATTCTAAGTCAATGAGTGGTTTTGGTACGCTTAATCTAGCAAGGGATACAGCTATTCCTTACATTAGCATTTTGCAAACATCAAGCCCACAAGTTAACCCTTCTAAAGCTGAGTATATTGAATCAGCAAAAGCAGGGCAACTGTTTAACACAGTTACACAGGAAACTTTTGATACACTCAAAGTTATCCCTGTTTTCTACCACCTCAAATATGTAGAGTGGAAACCTAGAGAACAAGGTGGTGGGTTTATTAATTCTCATGATGCTGAAAGTGGCATTATTGGACAAACTAAACGTGATCCTATGACCGGTAAAATGACGTTACCTAATGGTAACCATATCGTTCAAACAGCTTATCATTATGTTTTAATGATAAATGCTGATGGTGGATACCAAAATGCTGTGATTAGCATGTCTTCAAGTCAACTCAAAAAGAGTAGACGTTGGAACAGCTTAATGCTTTCACAAAAGATTAAGGGTCCACAGGGTATGTTTACTCCTCCTACATATGCATTTACTTATCAATTATCTTCGGTAAGTGAATCTAATGATAGAGGAAGTTGGTTTGGATTTTCAATTGAGAAAGGTGACCAGGTAACTGATGCTTCTATATATGGCGAAAGCAAAGCTTTTGCACAATCCGCTGCTAGTGGATCTGTAGATGCTAAACCAGCTGCTCCACAAATCACAACTGATAAACCTAAATTAGTAGACGACGAATCCGTACCGTTTTAATTTAACCATTAATTAGAACTGGAGGGTTCGTGAAAGTTGAGAAGTTTAAATCTATTTTTGAAGGTTTAGATATTGCTTATGGTCAGCACCAGCCGCAAGGCTCGCGTGCTGACGGCAAGCAACAGGGTAAATCTTACATGGTAAGAAAGGAGGTAACTCATGAGTTATGGGAAAAACATTTGGAGGGAGAGGGTCCGTCTCTTGGGATTATTCCTATTCGGGCTGATAATACTACTAAGTGGGGATGCCTTGATATTGATACTTATCCTTTGGACCATCGTTCTCTTATTACCAGAATAAGAAAGTTAGGATTACCATTAGTATATTGTAAATCTAAAAGTGGGGGTGCTCACTTATTTTTATTTATGAAAAATCCTATTGCTTCTAAGTTAGTTAGAACAAAATTAACTGACATGGCAGCATCATTAGGTCAATCAGACGCAGAAGTATTTCCAAAACAATCTGGTATTCAACCAGAAAAAGGTGATCTAGGTAACTTTTTAAACTTACCTTATTTTCACAGCAATAAGTCAGTTAGGTATGCAATAAAAGATAATGCCACTGCTGCAACTATAGAAGAATTTTTTGAGATGTACGATAAGTACAGTGTAGATGATATTGATTCAATTGGCTCAATTAAATCAGAATCTATAATAGATGGCCCTCCTTGCTTACAAGCTTTGTGTAGCCAAGGATTTCCAGAGGGTGGAAGAAACAATGGATTATTTAATCTTGGTGTTTATCTAAAAAAGTTTGATGATCAGAACTGGGAAGAGATGTTGGTTAAACATAATATGGAGCATATGAAACCTCCACTTCCTCATACTGAAGTTAGCACTTTAATTAAAACACTAAACAAAAAAGATTATCAATATAAATGCAAGGATCAACCAATTGCTCCATTCTGTAATGTAACTATTTGCAAAAGCAGAAAACATGGAGTAGGTGCAGCAAACGTATCATTACAACTAGGATCTTTATCTAAGTTATGTACAGAGCCACCAATATGGTTTTTAGAAATACCATCTGAGAATGATCCTCATTCAGATCTTAAATTACAATTAACAACAGAAGAATTACAGATACAAACCAAGTTTCAAAAAAGGTGTATGGAAGTTGTAAACATCATGCCTCCTTTAATGAAAGCGCCGGATTGGCAACAACTAATTAACAGTAAAATGGCGAAAGCTTTGTTAATTCAAGTGTCAAACGACGGCTCTGTGTCCGGTCAATTTTTAGCTCACCTCCAGGAGTTTTGTACTGACCGGGCACAAGCAAGAAACAAGGAAGATATACTTTTACGTAAACCGTGGACTGAATCAAATATGGAGGAAGTAAAAGGTAAAATGGTAGATGTGCGTAGAACTTTCTTTAGGCTTAAAGATTTACACGCTTATTTACTAAGACAAAAATTTACCCATTATACTAACACAGGCCAGATTATAGTCGAGATACGTAAGTTAGATGGGTTACATAAGTTTATTAAACTAAAAGGACAAGGAGTAAATGTATGGGGCATCCCTGCTTTCAATCCTATTGACTCAGAACATGCAATACAGGAGCAAGATGAAATACCATTCTAAATTACCAAAAATAAAGAAAGGCATGCGTGCCGAACAATTTGCAGTGTTATTTTTACTTAACAAAGGTTATTTTGTATTTAAAAATTTATATGGAGTAGGTCCAGCGGATCTTATTGCTATAAATGAAAAAGGTGCATTAGAAATATACGATGTAAAAAGTGAAAGTTATCGCAAGACATGGAAACCTGGGACACGTATATGTAGAAAGCTTACACAAGAACAAAAGAAATTAAAAATGAAATTTATATTTGTTGATAAGGAAGGAGAGTGCCGCATTGCCTGAAATTAATATTATATTAGGACCTCCTGGAACGGGGAAAACAGAGAACCTTTTAAGAATCGTGGACCATGAGCTTAGAAATAACACAGGCCCAGATAGATTAGCTTTTGTTAGTTTTACTACTAAAGCAACGAATGAGGCACGAGATAGGGCTAAGACTAAATTTAATTATACTGATGATGATCTACCTTATTTTAGAACACTACATTCATTTGGTAAAAGGCAATTAAACATGGCTAATTCTGAAGTTATGCGTTCAGCTGATTATAAAAAATTTGCAGATGACTATGGTGTAGACATGACATTTGTTCATGCTGATTGGGATGACAATGGGATTGTAACTACTGATAATGCTTTTCTAAAAGAATATAATAAATCTAGAATGAAGATGATGGAACTTGATGAGTATTATAATAAAGAAAATTTAGATTTTTCTTGGCAAGAATTTTTAAGAGCACGTAATTCACTAGAAGAATTTAAACATAGAAACAATAAAAGTGATTTTACAGACATGTTATCTTTGTTTGTAGAGACTGGTAATGTGCCAGAGCTAGATGTAGTCATTGTTGATGAAGCTCAAGATTTATCTATCCTACAATGGAAAGTGTGTGAAAAATTATTTAAAAATGCAAAACGTGTTTACATAAGTGGTGATGATGACCAAGCTATATTTAGATGGGCTGGAGCTGATGTAGAGTATCTAATTAACATGAAGGGAAACCAACAAGTATTAGATCAATCATATCGTTGCCCTAAACTTGTCCATAATGTGGCAGATGAAATTGTACAAAGAATTATTAACCGCCGACCTAAGGCCTGGAAGGGTAGAGATGTGGATGGAGAAGTAAGACATCATGCATATCCTGAAAGTGTAGATGTTCGTGATGGAAATTGGCTAATCCTAGCTACTTGTAAATATATGTATAATGAAATGGAAGATGATTTAAGGATTCAAGGGTTACCATATAAAAAGAATGGTAAGCTTCCTATATCTAAGGAATTATTAAATGCAGTTGACACCTGGGATAGATTACATTGTGGTGAATATGTATCTTATAAAAATGTTAAAGATGTATATAGTTATTTACCTTCTAAAACAGCATTAGAACGTGGTCATAAAAATATGCAGAGTTTTACTGATGAAGATAGTGAATATAGTATTGTAGATTTACAAGATGATCATGGTTTAAAACTTACTAATGTTCCTTGGGATGTAGCTTTTAATTCGATAGGTAAAAAAGATGCAGAATATATTAGAAATCTTCAAAGATTTGATAACATTACTGCAGACCCTAAGATTAATATGAGTACAATTCACGTCGCAAAAGGTGGTGAATGTGATAACGTTATGTTGTTAACAGATTTATCTAGAGCTAATCAAATAGAAATGGAAAAGGATTCGGATGATACGAATAGAGTATTTTATGTAGGTGCTACTCGCGCAAAGAAAAGCTTACATATTATTAGCAACCAAAATTACGGAGGATTTAGAATATGAATAAAGAAGAAATATTAGCTGAAGCTAGTAGAATAATATCCAAAGATAGAAATCTATCTCATGGGGATGCATTTAAAAATCATGCAGAAATTGCAGAGTTTTGGAATATATTTTTAGATAAAAAACTACAACCAATGGCTAGTATTACAGCTGAAGACGTAGCTTTAATGATGGTATTATTAAAAATATCAAGAAATACTCAAGGTAAGAAAAATAATTTAGATAACTTCATTGATATGTGTGGTTATGCAGCAATAGCAGGAGAAATTAATGACACAGGATCTTTTTAAGACAGACGAAGTAAAAGCAGAGTGGCTACATCCCACAGAGTTTCCATCAATGAAAGGAAGAGAGGTTGTAGCAATTGACTTAGAAACGTGTGACAGTCAACTGAAGACAATGGGCCCAGGTTGGGCACGTAGAGCAGGCATGGTTATTGGAATTGCTATATCCAGTGGTGATTTTACTGCTTACTACCCAATAGCACATGAAGGTGGGGGTAACATGGACCAAACAATTATCGTAGATTATATTAAAGAGATATGTGAAGACGAATCTATACAAAAGGTATTTCACAATGCGCAGTATGATATTGGATGGTTAAGTACTCTTGGAATTGAAGTAAAAGGATACATACACGATACTATGATAGCTGCTGCTCTTCTTAATGAGAACAGATTTAGTTATGCATTAACTAGTATAGGGTTTGAGTATTTAAACGAAAGAAAAAATGAAACTTTACTTAAGGCTAAAGCAGCTGAGTTAGGTCTAGATCCTAAAGCTGATATGTATAAGATGCACGCTTCCTTTGTAGGCGAATACGCGGAAGCAGATGCTTTATTAACTTATAAATTACACGATAGATTTAAAACAGAATTACAAAGAGATTCTGTGGAAACTGTTTATGATTTAGAATGCAGATTGATTAGAGTTATCTTTAATATGACAAAGCGTGGTGTCAGAGTAGATATGGATAAAGCTTTTGGTCTTAAAAGAAAATTATTAAATAAAGAGAAACAGTATCTTAAAAGAATAAAAGATTTAGTAGGTAATGATGTACAGATATGGGCTGCACGTTCAGTGGCAAATGCTTTTGATAGTGTTAACCTAGAATATCCGACCACCGCCCTTGGAGCTCCAAGCTTTACTCAAACTTTTTTAGAAACACATAAACATGAACTTCCTCGCATGATAACTAAAGCAAGAGTTCTTAATAAATTACAAGGGACATTTATAGATGGCATTTCCAAGTATATACACAATGGACGATTACATGCTCATATAAATCAAATAAGAGGTGACAGCGGAGGAACAGTTACTGGAAGATTTTCTATGTATGCTCCTAACTTACAACAAATGCCAATTAGAAATGAATTTGGTTCTGAAATGCGTAAAATATTTCTTCCAGAAGAGGGAGAGTACTGGGCGTCTGCGGATTATTCTCAACAGGAACCTAGGATTCTTACTCATTTTGCAGTGCTAAATAAAAATGATGGTGCATTAGAAGTAAAAGAAGCTTTTGAAAAGGGACTAGATTTCCATAAACAAACAGCAGATATGGCAGGCATTAATCGTAAATTAGCTAAGACTATTGGTCTTGGTGTTATGTATGGCATGGGATATAAAAAGATGGCTGTTGATTTAGATATATCACCTATGGAAGCTAAGAAAATGCTTAAAGAATTCCGAGAAAAGGTACCTTTTATGCAAGGAATGTTAGAAGCTGTAATGAATCGTGCGAACGAAGTAGGAACAATTAGAACTTTCTTGGGTCGTAAATGTAGATTTGATTTTTGGGAGCCTTCTTATTTTAGCCCTGGTGTATATAATAAACCTATGTTATTAAAAGAAGCTAACGCAGAGTATGGAACTTCTTTAAAAAGAGCTGGTACTTACAAAGCATTAAACAGATTGATTCAAGGCACAGCTGCGGATCAAACAAAAAAAGCTATGGTTGATGTATATGAAAAATTAGGAGTTACGCCATTAATTCAAGTACATGATGAATTGAATTGTAGTGTAAAATCTGATAAAGAAGCAAAAGAAATAAAAAATATTATGGAAACATGCATAGAACTACAAGTGCCTTCAAACGTAGATTACAAGGTTAAAGATAATTGGGGAGATGCTAAGTAATGGTTACTAAAAAGAAGGTAGGATACAAAGAACAAGGAAAGAACCGTGCGTCTAATCAAAAATCTATTGGTGGTGTTAAACCAAATTTTGCAATTAATCCTGAGCAAATGGAATTTGAAAGGCGTAAACTTCTTGAAGAGATGTCTACTAAAATGTCTCCTAACAAAAAACAACTTAATGCAATGGCGGCAGTTGCGGCAACGAAAGAGCCGGAATACTTTGATGAAGAAGGAAACAAAAGAGAACCAACCATGCGCGTTCTATCACTCGGGGCAGGGGTTCAGTCATCCTGTTTGGCGCTCATGGCACAAGAAGGATTAACAAAACATAAACCAGACTACATGATTTTCGCTGACACTGGATGGGAACCATCTTTTGTTTATGAACATGTAGAATATTTAAAGAAAGCAATAACAATTTGTCCTATTATCACTGTAGAGAGAGGAAATATCCGTGAGGATCTGATCAAAGCAGCGAACCCGGAACCAGGGTCTAGAGAA
>Ga0098054_1000673_pt1 | contig 19708 bp, 15 predicted proteins | sample 16_taG_FD_75048 | JGI IMG/M metagenome (GOLD analysis project Ga0098054, IMG submission 75048) | Marine viral communities from the Subarctic Pacific Ocean - 16_ETSP_OMZ_AT15313 metaG | ecosystem: Environmental > Aquatic > Marine > Oceanic | place: Pacific Ocean | collected 2015-01-18
CGCGTTCAGGGTGCCGATCCCCGCAGTCTATGATGATCTGGGCAACGAGGTTGAACCTGCCTCCTTTGGCGAGTTGATCGCGGTCAATCACGACTATGAAATGCTCGTGAACATTTCGATCCGCAGCGAAACAGGCGTCACCCTGACAGATGAAAGCGGCAACGAGTATCCAGAGACGGTTCCTGTTGCTGGCTATCACGTCAACTTCGCGCTGAAGAACGAAACCCGCAGGGCTGACCTTGAAGCTATCCCCTCTGAATACCTCACGTACCCAGCAACGCCTGCCGTTGTGTGGGCATGATACTCCGAGCAATCATACTCGCCCTTATGGCTTTTCCGGCTAACGCTGACACATGGCAGGGAGCCCTTGACTACCCAGAAGGTGGATGCCTTAGAGTACCACCTAAGACTGCCTGCCTCTCTGCTTGTGCATTTGCGTGGCTAAAAGGTTCACAACGCATCAACGATGGAATTCTTGGCTTTCACCTACCGTGGAACACAGAAACAGGAACCAGTGGAGTAGCAGAACGTGTAGCAGCCAGAGCATACCTTGCTCGCTATGGATCATTGCACTTGTGGCCCGACATTGCCCGAACAACAAAACGTCTTTTCCTTATCCTTGAGGGTGACAAGACATTCTTCGCTGATTGGCGAGCACTAGAAGAATACAAGATTACCTCTAGCCCAGCTTCTCTTGAGAAGTGCTAAAGAACAGAAGAGAAGAAAGAGGAATAGAAAATGGCATCTAAACTCACAACATTACTTTCCGTGGTGACCGGATATTTCTCCAACACCCAGCTAAACGCTAACTTCACGGCTATCGCTGATGAGTTCGATAAGGTTGTCTACCGTGATGGTACCTCACCTAACGCGATGAGTGCAGACCTTGACATCAACTCCAACGACATCCTTAACGCTTCCCGAACCTATACTGACCAACTCTATATAGCAGGAGTAAGAGCAACCTCAACTGCTGCCACTCCCTCATGGCAGGGAGCTTGGGTAACAGCAACAGCCTACGCTCTTGACGACGTGGTGTCAGACTCAGGTAACTCCTACATCTGTGTAGAAGCACATACCTCAGGCACCTTTGCTACCGACCTAGCTGCTGTCAAGTGGGAAATCCTAGCAGCAAAAGGAGCAACAGGAGCAGGCACCGGGGACATGCTTGGTTCCCTCAACCTTTCTGACTTAGCCTCAGCTTCCACTTCGAGGACTAACCTTGGAGTAGCTATCGGCACTGACGTCCTAGGAGCTCTCGCAGATGATACCTCACCCCAACTTGGAGCAGCCCTCGACACTAACTCTAAGGCCGTCTACTGGTCGAAGGGAGCCGATGTAGCCTCAGCCACAGAGCTCTTGGTGCTCACTGACGGTAACTCCTTCGATGTCACCGGAACCACCACCATCACTTCCATCGAGGAAACAGCAGATGCTTTCGGTATCGGTTCCATCATCCAACTACAGTTCGATGGTGCTCTCACCTTAACCCACCACGCCACTGACCTTATCCTCCCCGGTGCAGCCAACATCACAACAGCAGCAGGAGACGTAGCCCTACTCCAGAAGTACGCTTCAGGAGACTGGAGATGCTGCTCATACAGTAAAGCAGATGGTACCCCAGTAGTCTCCGAGTATGCAGACTTGCTGTATCACATCCAAGACCAAAAATCGACCGGGGTAGGTGCCCAATCCCTGAGTAGCTCTACGTGGAATGTTCGCCAACTGAACACAGAGTTGACTGCAGAGATACCCGGAGCTTCCCTAAGTTCACGTCAAATCACATTGCCTGTGGGAACCTACTGGTTTGACGGGTGGGCTAGTGCGGGAGAAAACCAAGAGCACCAAGCCGCAATCTACAACGTGACTGATTCTAGCTATGCGGTTAATGGGTCAAGCGAGTATTGCGATCCGACAGGCAACGTGCGCGGGCGGAGTTCGTTTAGTGGTAGGGTAACTATCGCCGGAACTAAAGTGTTTGAGCTGCGTCATTACGCTGACCGCAGCGCTAGTGCTGGTGTGGCCGTAGATACGGGGCAGGTTGAAATCTACGCAGATGTGAAGATTTGGAAGGTGGCCTGATGCTTCACGCTTCTACTTCAGCAGCGGTAACCTCGAGAGTGGTACCATCACAATGTACGGACTAAGGAACTCTGCCTAGTGTCTAGCACCCAACTGGAGGAGATCAGGAAAGCAGCAGAAGCTGACCTCCTCACCTTCATCAAACTTATAGCACCTCAACGAGTACTAGGTGCTGTCCACGAGGAACTCATCAGGTGGTGGACACGTCCAGAAGCAAAAGACCACCAGCTTGTCCTCCTCCCTCGGGACCACGGTAAGTCAGCTTATGTAGCCTACCGAGTTGTCTGGGAGCTCACAAAGGACCCCTCACTAAGAGTTCTCTATATGTCTGCCACCTCAGACCTAGCCCAGAAACAACTCGGCTTCATGAAGTCCATCTTCACTTCAGAGACCTACAGACGCTACTGGCCACAACACGTACAGCCTCGCCTTGGCATGCAGAACCGTAAGTGGTCAGCAACAGAAATAGAACTAGACCACCCTATCCGTAAAGAAGAACAGATCAGAGACCCTTCCATTAAGACTGCTGGTCTCACCACAGGTATCACCGGACTTCACTTCGACATTGCAGTACTGGACGATGTGGTGGTTTACGAGAACGCTTACACAGGAGAAGGACGCAAAAAAGTAGAAACACAGTACTCCCTCCTTGCTTCCATCGAAGGCACAGGCTCCAGAGAGTGGATCGTAGGCACAAGGTACCACCCAAAGGACCTCTACGGTATCCTTCAAGAGATGCAAGAACCTGTCTTCTCAGACGAAGGAGAGTACCAGTGTGATGAGTCCATCTACGAAATCTTTGAACGTCAAGTAGAATCAACAGGTGATGGCTTCGGTGAGTTCCTCTGGCCTAAGCAGAAACGTAAAGACGGTAAGTGGTTCGGTTTCGACGTAAAGGAACTAGCAAGGAAGAAAGCTAAGTACCTTGACCGTACCCAGTTCAGAGCACAGTACTACAACGATCCTTCTGATCCTGACTCTCGCCCAGTAGACTACGACAAGTTCCAGTACTACGAGCGTAGCCTCCTCAAGGAAGATAACGGACACTGGACGTACAATGGCAACAGACTAAACCTCATGGCTTCTATTGACTTCGCCTATAGCGTAAGGAAGAGAGCAGACTTTACAGCCATTGTGGTAGCAGGAGTGGACCATATGAACCGAGTGTACGTACTCGACATCAACCGATTCAAGACCTCTGACATCAGCGAGTACTTCAAGAATGTCCAAGCTTCTGTCTCCAAGTGGGGCTACCGTAAGCTTAGAGCAGAGGTCACAGCAGCCCAGAAGGCTATCGTCCAGTCCCTCAAGTATGACTACATCCTTCCCTACGGCTTGAACCTAGCAGTAGAAGAAGTGAAACCAACAAGACACCAAGGTTCAAAAGAAGAACGTATCGAAGCTATCTTAGTGCCACGCTACGACAATCTACAGGTATACCACTACAAAGGCGGCAACTGTCAAATCCTAGAGGAAGAGCTTGTAACAAACAACCCCCCTCACGATGACGTAAAGGATGCCTTGGCTACAGCAGTCGAAGGACTGATCAAACCACAGCAATCTTTCCGTAGGCACCGCCCGGATAACATCGTCTACAACACCCGCTTTGGAGGTAGAGTCTAAATGGCTGAGTCCTTAGACATTGAACATATGCTCTCCCCTGAGCACCTCGCCACAGAGATTTCCTCTAAGTGGTCCGAATGGAATACCCTCCGACAGCAGTGGGTAAACGAGCGTAGAGAGCTACGTAACTACCTCTATGCGACAGACACCTCAACAACGAGCAATGCTAAGCTTCCTTGGTCTAACTCCACAACCACCCCGAAGCTCACTCAGATCAAGGATAATCTCCACGCAAATCTCTTCTCTGCTCTCTTCCCTTCTCAGAACTACCTTCGTTGGCAGGGTACAACCTTTGACGATAACTCCAAGGCAAAGAAGCAGATCATCACCTCCTTCATGAAGGCTAAGCTCTCAGAGCAGTCATTCCCCAGTGTTGCCTCCCAGTTCCTTGATGATGTCATCGACTACGGCAATGCCTTTGGCTTCGTGAAGTACGAGAGAGACTACATCAAGAAGGAAGACGGAGACATCATCGAGAAGTTCGTAGGCCCAAGGGCTATCCGTATCTCCCCCTTCGACATCTGCTTCAACCCTACTGCAAGTTCCTTCGCTAAGTCCCCTAAGGTTGTTCGGTCCCTCCTAACCCTTGGTGACGTTAAGCGCCTCATCGAGAAAGAGAACCAAGAGGACCTTAATCCTGTCTTCGAGCGTATGCTCACTAACCGCCAAAGTGTCCTAGACTCCACCGATGTAACAAAGGGTGACGCCTACCGAGCAGATGGCTTCAGTGACATCAAGCACTACTACGGTTCAGGCTACGTGGAAATCCTCACCTTCTACGGTGACCTCTACGACACCTCCTCAGGCACCTTGATGACTGACCGTACCATCAGGATCATGGACAGAGCCTACCTCCTGAGCAACGAGGAGAATCCCTCATGGCTCGGCACAGCACCGTTCTTCCATGTTGGCTGGAGGGAACGCCCAGATAACCTATACGCCATGGGTCCACTAGACAACCTTGTAGGGATGCAGTACCGCATCGACCACCTAGAGAACCTCAAGGCTGACGTCTTTGATATGATCTCCTTACCTATGATGAAGATCAGAGGCTCAGTAGAAGACTTCGAGATTGCCCCCGGTGCCCGTATCTACGAAGGAGAAGAAGGTAGCGTAGAGTACCTCCGTCCTGACGGCACTGCACTAAATGCTGACTTCCAAATCTCTCAGCTAGAGAACAAGATGGAAGAGATGGCTGGTGCTCCTCGTCAAGCTATGGGTATCCGTACCCCCGGTGAGAAGACAGCCTTCGAGGTACAGTCCCTCGATAACGCTTCTGGTCGTATCTTCCAACACAAGTCTGCTCACATTGAGCGCACTTTCTTCGAGCCCATGTTCAACTACATGCTTGCTGAAGCTTCACGTAACATGAGCACCAAGGAGCAACTCCGAGTGGAGGAGGCTGGACGTACAGCTTTTGTTACCATCGAGAAAGCAGACGTAACAGGAGAAGGACGCCTCAAGTCTATCGGTGCCCGACACTTCGCAGAGAGAGCTCAACGAGTACAGAACCTCCAAGCTCTCCAACAGGTACGTCAGTCTGACCCCACAGTAGGGGCACACATCAGCGGCAAGAAGATTGCTGAGATCATGTCTGATGAACTAGGAGAACAAGACCTCTATGGAGAGAACATAACTATCCAAGAGCAAATGGAAACACAGCAAGCAAGTGTAGAAGCTCAAGTAGACTTCGAAGAACAGCAACAAGTAGCGACAGAACTAGGAATTTAATGCACTCAGCATGGACAAAGGGCACCTCCGGTCCCTCCAGAGCAACCCGTAAGAAGGAGGTCCTAGACTTCCGCAACGCATTTGACGAGTTAAGACCTTTGGTTGAAGCTCTTCAGAAGAAGCCTCAGGAGGCAGACTATGAGTCACCTTCTTGGGCTTACCACCAAGCCGACACCAACGGCTACAACAGAGCCCTAACCAAGGTGCTCGATCTGATTGACCTTAACGGTCGCAAACCAAAGGACTAACATGACAATTTTTTCTGATGATCCAAAACCAGTGGACACCCAGAACGCTAACCCCGCACAAGTAACCACTCTTGTCGATGAGTTAGTAGGCGAAGGTAAGAAGTTCAAGACTGTTGAAGACCTTGCAAAAGGTAAACAAGAGTCAGATACTTTCATCACTGAACTCCAAGCCAAGCTCACAAACGCTGAAGCAGAACTCCAAAAGCAGGACTACGCTTCTGAGCTACTCGCTACCCTACAGGACAAGACCGCTCAACTTGAGCCCAACCCTGTAGTGAACAGTCTTAACACTAACGACCAACCAGCCCTTAGTGCCGAAGACCTCAAGAGTCTTGTAGAAACTACTCTGTCTGAACGTGAACAGTCAGCTATCACCTCAAGTAACCTTAAGGCGGTAGAGGATGCAATGACCAAAGCCTATGGCACAGAAGCCTCAGTCAAGGTCAAGGAGAAGGCAACAGAATTGGGGATGTCCGTAGAAGACCTACAGACTATTGCCTCCAAATCTCCTTCTCTCTTCTTGCAGACAATGGGTCAACCCCCGCAACAAGCGGACCCCATGGTCTCAAGTACAGTCCACACAGACAACCTCAATCTGTCTTCCACCAAAAGGGACTCTACCTTCTACCGGAAACTCCGCAAGGAGAACCCTGATAGGTATCGTTCTGCTACTGTTCAAGCTCAAATGTTTGACGATAGGGTAGCACTGGGAGACTCATTCTACAATAGCTAAGGAGAAAAAGCTATGTCTGGTATGAATACTGGAAACAGTGGTCATCTTATCAGGGCTGAACTTTGGTCTAACGAACTGAAGGAAGTCCTTGAGGATGAACTACAGGCCACCAAGTATGTAAAAATGCTTGATGGTTTTGGAGATGGTACCACATTCACCATCCCCTCAATCGGCGCAGTTGAAGTCGATGACTACGCTGAAGACACGGCGGTACAGTACCGTCCACTCGATACTGGTGAGTTCCAATTCACTATCACTGAGTACCTGTCTTCTGCTACGTACATCACGAAGAAGAATAAGCAGGATGCGTTCTACATGAACCAACTTGTGTCTTCGTTTGTGCCTGCACAGAACCGTGCAATCATGGAACACTTCGAGAAAACTACTTTCGAAGCTCCTGAGTCCGGTATCAGTGCAAACTCTAACGAGGTAATCAACAGTAAGGCTCACCGCTTTGCTGGTGGTAACTCTGGTAAGATTGAAGTAGCTGACTTTGCTTACGCACGGTTGGCCTTGAAGACTGCCAATGTCCCAGACACTAATCTGGTGGCAATCGTTGACCCGTCAATCGAGTACGAGATGAATACCCTCGCTAACTTGACTAACGTGTCTAACAACCCTCGTTGGGAAGGTCTGGTATCTAGCGGTATCGCGACAGGTACTTCCTTCATCGCCAACATCTACGGCTTTGATGTGTACACTTCCAACCACCTGAAGACTGTAACTGACTCTGCTCTTCCTGAGCGTGACCAGTCTACAACCTTCGATGCTAGTGCTGTAACAGCGAAAGCTAACCACTTCTTCTCAGCCTCTAACGATGTGCTTCCTCTTGTAGGTGCATGGCGTCAGATGCCTGAAGTTGACTCTGAGTACAATAAAGACTTCCAGCGTGATGAGTATGTTACTACTGCTCGCTACGGTGTTAAGCTTTACCGCCCAGAGAACATGGTTACTATCGTTTGCAACACTGCTGTAGCTTAAGGAAAGGATAAGATATGTCTTGGACTAACTCTGACGGCCTTCTCGTTAAGTTCGGTACTGAAAAGGGTACACCTAATGTAACTGGCACACATGCCGTATCACCTGTACAATCGTTGGAGATTGCTGTGGACTGGGAAGACATCACGTCTGCCGCTTCACACATCGCCAATGTGAGTGTAACTGATGCGTTCATTCCTGCTGGTTCCTACATCAAAACAGCTACTCTGGTAGTCACAGAAGCTTGGACCTCCGCTGGTTCAGCTACTCTGGGTATCGGTTTGTGTCAGTCTGATGCTTCCACAGTTATTGATGCCGATGGTATTGATGCTGCGATTGCTAAGACTGCTCTGGCTGCTGATGATGGCATCCTCTGTGATGGTGCTCTTGTGGGTGGCGTAGCTACTGTCGGTTCTGCCGATGCGTATGTCTACTTCACTACTGGCACCGCTGCTTGGACTGCTGGGTCTGCCCGGATCGTTATCGAATACGTAACGGACGGTCTGTAAACCAACCTAGGGGGAGCTTAACGGTTCCCCCTAACCTACATCAAGAGGTGCTTTATGCCAACAGTTGAACACTCCGCTCTCACCACTGGGGAGCTTCATGAACCAAAGGGTGCAGACACTGCTACTTCTGGTGAGATTTATGTAGCCGATGGTCTGGGTTCAGGTTCTTGGGTAGGTCGGTCAGATACCTTCACTGTTCTGATACATGACATCTCTTCCTCCGGTGATACCTACATCCCTATACCATACGCAGGAACAGTGACAAAAGTTCAAACAGTCTTAGGTGGAGCCATTGCAGGTTCAGATGTAGTTTTTACAGTCTACAACTCAGCAGCAGCTTCTATGGGTACTTTAACAATAACTCAGTCAGGTTCAGCAGCAGGTGATGTAGACACTCTAGCCCCTAGTTCAAACAATACCCTAACAGCCTCTGACTGGATTAAGGTAAACTGTGACGGTGGAGCCACTTCCCACGTTGATACAGTACTCGTAATTTGTGTGGATGGTTCGTAATGAAATCTACTCTGCTCGAAATAGTACAATCAATCCTCTCTGATATGGACTCAGAAGAAGTGAACTCCATTGACGATACCTTAGAGGCACTCCAAGTTGCTTCTATCGTCAAGGACACATACAACGCTATGGTGGTGGCTAAGGAAATCCCTGAGCACCGTGGACTCTTGAAGCTCACAGCCCTAGGTGACTCTGACTACCCCACCCACTTCGAGTACCCAACAGATACCTCACAGTTCGAGAGCATCTGGTATAACGTGAGCACTTCAGGTTCTGTTGAGTACCGTGAGATAAAGTTCCTTGAGCCTCTGGATTTCCTTGAGGCCACAGACAACAACGACGACAACACCACTCAAGTCTTAGATAAGAACGGAGGGACCACCCTCTTCATCCGTAACGACCGGATGCCAAACTACTACACCTCCTTTGATGACCACTATATCGTCATGGACTCACACGACAACACCATCGACACCACTCTTCAGGCATCTAAGACAAGAGCTTACGGTATATCCTACCCTTCCTTCTCTATCGAGGATACCTTTACGCCTGACCTTGATGCCGAAATGTTTCCCCTCCTGTTGGCCGAGAGTAAGTCAGCTTGCTTCTCCCTCCTGAAGGTACAACCAGACCCGAAGGTAGAGCAGAGAGCTAGACGCCTAAGGAGTTACCTCCAGAACGATAGGTTCAAAACAAAGAAAGGAACTTCCTTAAGTGGATACGGTCGTTAACTTCAAGATGTCAAAGGACGGAGACTATACCGAGGTGACTACAAATAAAGTGAACGCTAAGTACACCGTTATACGACACTTCAGATTCCCATCGCTTTGGGTGATCACTTCAGACAGAGGAGATGTAGACGCAGACTTATCCCAGTCCTTCACCTCAAGGCCGCAGGCAGAGAACCACCTAACACGGTTCCTTAACAACAAGAAGTTTACTGCTGCTGCCTACGCAGATGCCCGAGGGAAGAAGAAGGCTCCACCTATTAAATACAAGAAGCCACGAGTAGTCAAGCCTAAGGAGGCGTAATGCCACTCTCCAGTAAGAACGTAGTTCAGTTCAACAAAGGTCTCATCACTGAAGCAGGAGAACTCACCTTCCCTGAAGGAGCTTCTGTAGACGAGTGTAATTGTGTCCCTGAACGCACTGGTGGCCGTAGGCGTAGACTAGGTATCGAGTACGAAGATGGGTACTCCCTTAGCTCCTTCTCTTCTACTGCTGCTAACCTCTTTCATACTTTCTCTTGGGAAAACGTAGGAGGAGAAGCATCCCTCCAGTACACCGGGGTACAGGTTGGCTCCACCCTCTACTTCTACAACAAGTCTCTGAGCCCCATCAGTGGACAAGAAGTCCCAGTCAGTGACGCTGACTCAACCACTTACTCAATAGACCTGACAGCATACGAGACAGCCACTGGGGATACCTCTCAGATTGAAGTTGAGGCCACCTCCTCGAAGGGTGCTCTGGTTATTGTCTCCTCGGCTATGTCTCCTATCTACCTAGAGCGAGATAACTCAACAGGTGTCTTCACCATCTCCTCTATTACCTTCCGCTTAAGAGACTTTGAGTGGCAAGGGGACCGTTCAACCTATGACGCTGAGGTCGCTACAGGCTCAGTAAGTACAGGCAGAGAGTACGATACGCAGAACACAGGCTGGGTAGGGACAAAGGGTGATGCTGCTCTCACCACCTACAAATCTGCTAATACTGCCTACCCTCCTCTTACCCACCCTTGGTACAGTGGTAAGGACGCTACTGACGACTTCGATGAGGCTGAGTGGCAGAAAGTATACTCTGGGTCTACCCTAATCGCTAATGGTCACTACATCCTTAGCCTCTTCGCAATGGATAGGGAGACGGCATCAGGTGTATCAGGTATTGGTACTGCCGCTGAGGCTACCCGCTTCAAGACTGCTGTGGCTTACGCAGGGAGGGTCTTCTACGCTGGCCTGAGGTCCGCTAAAAACTCCTCAAACATCTTCTTCTCTCGTCTACTGGACGACATCTCTGACTGCGGTGAATGTCTCCAAGTTAACGACCCCACATCAGAAGAGATCAGTGACCTACTGGACTCAGACGGTGGAGTAATCAGTATCCCAGAGGCCCACAACCTTATTCGTATGGAGTCCCTAGGTGCCTCCTTGTTTGTCTTTGCTGAGAATGGTATCTGGGAAATCAAGGGTGTTGATAATGTCTTCAAGGCTACCGAGTATTCTGTCAACAAGATCACAGATGTAGGTCTAGCAGTTGCAGGTTCCCTTGTTAAGAGTGATAGTTCCATCCTCTGGTGGTCTCACTCCGGGATACATAACCTAAGCTTCTCTTCAGAGTCTCTGGGGTATGTTGAGCAGAACATCTCCTTAAGTACCATTCAGACCTACTATGACGAGATAGGTGCTGACAGTAAATCTAAGGTTATTGCTGAGTATGACGCCATTAACAAGAAGGTCTACTGGTTGTACCCTGAGACTGGAGAAACGACCACCTCGAAGAAGAACAACTTCCTTATCTTGGACCTCTCTCTTCAGGCTTTCTTCCCTTGGACCATCGAAGATAGAACACTTAACACTCCCTTCATCGTGGGTACCTCCTTCTTCAGGGGGGTGGGCTACGGAGAAGTAGAACATGATGTAGTGGACTCCTCAGGTAATCTCGTCGTGGATAGTTCAGGAAACCAAGTGGTAGCAACGTATTCTGATGTCATCTTCTCAGGAGACTCTGAAGTAAAGTTCCTCGTAAGGGATGCTACCAACGGTAGTCTAACCTTCGCTACTTTCTCATCTCTCTCCTTTGGCGACTGGGGTGATGCAGACTACTCAAGCTACGCAGAAGCAGCTTATGACTTCCACGGGGACCTCACCACAAGAAAGACCGTTCCCTACATTACAGTCTACTCTAAGTTAACGGAGACTGGTTGGGAAGGAAACGAGGTTGACGGATACACCCCCACACGAGAAGGAGGGCTACTCTTGTCTGCCTACTGGGACTTCCGTACTGTCTCAACTTCGACCCCACAACAAGTGTACCGCTTCAAGTACAACCCCGTTGTTGACCCGGATGCCCTCAATACCTTCGGGTACCCACTTGATATTATCTCGACGAAGACCAGACTAAGAGGAAGAGGAAAAGTCTTGAAACTACGTTTTGAATCACAGACAGGAAAAGACTTTAACCTACTAGGTTACGGTATCGTAAGAGACACAGGAGGTAAGGTGTAATGAACCCATTCTTTTTTGCACTTCAAGCAATCGCCACAGTTGTCGGGGTAGGCGCTAGTCTGTCTCAGGCACGTACTCAGTCGAAGATGGTCAAGAAGCAAGTAGAGCGAGAGCAAGTAACAGCACGTCGAGAAAGACGTCAGGCTATTCGTCGTACCATCATTGCAAGAGAACAGCAGCGGTCTCAGGCATACGCTCAAGGCTTCGCAGGCTCCGGTCTTGCTGGTGTCCAAGGGTCTTCTGCCTCACAGCTTGGTGGTAACCTAGGATTTGGTATGCAAGTCTCTGGTCTTAACCAGCAGATCACAGCCCTAAGTGGCCAAGCAGCCCAACAGGAAGCATTTGGTGACATCGCCTTCGGCCTCTCTGACGTCTTTGGTGGAGGTCAATCCCTCATGAGTAACTACAAACTTTTGAAGTCTTAGTAATGTTTGATCCGTTCACCTCTACTCAACCAGAACCACATGGTGCTCAGTTTGATCCTTTCAAGGCAGGAGAACTAGAGAAAACTCTGGAGACTCCTCCTGTAGCCAAGGAGTTTCAGAAGTCCATGTACCCTGATGTGTCTTCTCTCGCTAAGGAGACCATTGACTCTATGGTGGACAACGAGTTTACCTACGACCTTGACAGGGAAGCAGAGGCCCTAGCAGGGCAAGTTCAACAGGATGAACTTAGGGTAACTCTTGAGGAAGCAGCAGCCGAACAGACCGACACGGTAACTCTCCTGAAGAGCCTCCAAGAGAAGTCTCAGGAATCTCCTCTCTTCTCTACCTTCATCGATTCAGCCACTGTAGCTGTCTTTGCTACCTCAGACAACCGACACGCTAGAGAACTAGCAAAGAGGGAACTCTCAAGGTCTCTTATCCTCGTGAACGAACTTGATAGACGCCTAAGCAAGGAGGAGGACAGACCTTGGTGGAGAGACTTTAACCTATGGGGTGAGTTCGCTGATGTAGCCCTCACTGCCTCTGTTCCTTTTGCCTCCTCAGCTAAGACCAAGGCTCGGGTGAAGATTGCTCAAGACATCATGAACCTTCAACTTGCTGACATCACAGACGAAGAGTACCATACCCAGATAAGCACCTTACTGGACCAAGCAGCAGACCAAGGGTTCTTTACAGATGACTCTAGGCTCTTCTTTGGTGACCTCTTGTCCATCCTACCTGAGAGAGGGAAGGGTGCTGAGGCTCGCAAACAGGCTCTCTGGGGCACTGTAGACACTCTCCTAGCCCTCCCTGTTGCCACAGCCGCCAAGGTAGGCTCACGGGCCTTCAGGGTGGGCTCAGACCTACTCACTGCTCGCTCAGTAGCTAAGGTGTCTCTTGACGAGGCTGTCGAGTCAGCTATAGCTAACGATGTGGTACATGGTGCAGCCGCTATTGCACAGAATGCCACCCCTGCTGCTGGTCGTACCTCCTTCGACTTGCTTGAGTACCGCTCTGCGCCTACAGCTAAAGCCCTTAGGGACGTTGAGGACTCCTCACAAGCCTTCAAGGACCTCCAAGGGATCAACTTCGGTGAGGCTATCGACGATGCTAACTTCGCAGCAGCTAAGGCAGAGTACATGGCCGAAGTCAATGCAGCGAATATGGCCTCCGGTAGGAACGCTCTTATCGACTGGAACTTCGTTGATGACAGCACAGGTAACCTCTTCGCTCAACGTATGTTTGGCACAAAGACGGGGAGGTATTTCATCTCGGAAGCTAACGCCAAGACTTTTGCAAAAGAGATTGGAGGAGAAGTCCGTGAGGTACCTGATGTACCCGGCTCTTATGTAGTACTTAAGTCAGATAACGTACCTCGTGGCCCTGAGGGTGTAAAAGGTGCAGCACTTTGGCTTACCACTGAAGTAGACGAACTGGGCCTAGGTTTCTGGGCTCGCTATGGTTCTCCTCTGGTGCAGACCACTGAGCGTCTTAACGCTATCCTAAAGCAGGGAGAAGCAGCAGCTAGTCTCGTAAAGAGTAAGGTATTTAAGGAGCACTCCAAGCTCCTAAGGGGAGCCTCAAAGAAAGAGACTAGGGCTGTTGATGAGCTCATGGAGTCCTACAGAGACCAACCCTCCATGTCTCGCCGTAGGTCTGCCCCTACTCCTGCACAGGTACGTACCGACTTCTATGCTGTTCACGGACGTAACCCAACAGCAAAAGAACAGGCCCTCTCTGAGTCCTTTGTTGAGACTCACGATATTATCTACTTCTCTGAAGCTGACCCACACTTCAAGACAGCAGTAGATGCTGGGCACGTCATAGCCTCCATCGGAGGTAAGGAACGTAGAGTAGTCCGAGCTAAGGAACTCCCAGCGGGAAGTAAGGTATTCGACATAGCAAACGATGCCCTACTTGATGAGGTGCCTGCTGGGTACACCTTGTTGAGGGTGGCAGATGATGGTGGTTACAAGACTGGTGCTGGACGTGCAGCCTATGTAGCCGTGAAGAACCCTAAGACCCGCAGGCTGTACCACACAGATGTACTGGAGTACAACTTCGGTGGTCATCGGGTGTACTTTCCTAACTCCGTAAAGTTCCACGTTAAGCAGGACCGGGTATACAAGACGGTGGATGGCTCCATGGTTAAGGCTGACCCTAAGACCATTATGGGTGTCAAGACTAGAGCAGAAGCACTACTTGCTGAGACTCAGATCAACACAGTACTTAGGGCTATTAAGGATAGGCTCCCTCATGCTGCTACTTTTGACGATGCTCGTGCCTTAGCCACTGACAGGGTTCTTCAGCAGATTGTCAGAGACAACTCTTCATGGAACATTAACGCTGAAACCCTTGAGAACTTCCTTGACTTCATGGAAACGAACAAGATTGACATAAGGAAGAAGGTTGACTTCACCCCGAGTGGAGCAGCAGTAGCCTCAGAGGGTGATGCTTTCTTTGATGACATCCTTAAAGCTCAGACACATGAAGCTGCCTTCATTGCTCGTACAGGTGGGAGGAAAGATGCTCCTCTTATGGGGTTCGGTGGAGCAGCAAACAGAACCTTGAAGCCTATCGAGGTGCAGGAACGTGGACTTGCGTCTATTGTGGCTAACCGCAGTGAAGCAGCATACGGGGAAGCTTCCATCTATGGGCTTCTTAGGGCGGTCTTATCACCCAGTCCTTCTAACCCCAGCGGTAAGAGAGTGTTGGTGGGTATCTCCGACAGGGACTTCCTCGCTCAGACAAGGGCTATGACTGCCCGACAGAAGCTAGACTTCCTGAAAGACAAGATTGAAACCAAGTCTATCGAAGGACGTAAGCTGGCTCTTGAGCGAGACAAGATTGAGTTCCGTCTTAACCGCACAAACTGGTTCACGAAGGCTTGGAGAAGCCAGATGGAAGTCCTTGGTGACCACCTCTATGGTGCTGGGTGGAAAAAGACAGCAGATATAGCAGACAAATGGTCTTCTGATCCTGTCACAGCCTTCCGAGGTTTCGCCTTTGACGCTAAGTTGGGGCTCTTTGCCTTCGATCAGGTGTTCGTACAGGCTTCTCAGTTGGTCAACGTGTACGGTATGTCCTCCTTGTGGTCTCCTGCTGCTGTTGCAGCCACTCCAGCGGTACGGTTTGCCCTACTAAACGGTAAACCTCAGGTGATCTCCCAGATCGGTAAGAGATTAGGACCCATTATGGGCCTCACCGAGGATCAGTTCATTGACATGGTGAAGTCCCTAAGGGAAAGCGGGAGAGCTCTAGTTGATTCCTCTGTCGCTGAACTAGGGGCAGACGCAGCAGCAGCCAGTACCATAGGTAGACTCCATGGTATTAGGAAGGGTGGACGTTTCTTCTTCAATGAAGGTGAACTTGCAGCACGTATCGGTGGGTGGAACACAGCCTACGTAGAGTACGTGAAGAAGTTCGGTACTGCTCCCACTAGCCAAGCAGGACGTAGGTGGGTGATGCACCGTCAGGACATCCTTACTAACGCTATGACTCATGCCTCTAGGTCTCCTTATCAGGCATTTCCCGGATTCCAGTTCCTCACCTACACTTGGCGTATGTCTGAGGCTATGTTTGCTGGTTCCCTAAAGCCTCTGATAGGAGGAGAAGCTAAGGCAGTCCTCACTGGTGCCCAGAAGGCTAAGCTTATGACCACATTCGCTGTCATGTATGGCTTCGCTGGTCTCCCCGGAGCGAACTTCGCGGCTGACCGCATCGAACACACCATGGGAGTGGACATGGATCCTAACTTTGTCATTGACCTCCGTGGTGGTATGGCGGATACCCTCTCTTCTTGGGCTCTAGGTACCGAGACTAACATCTCTAAGCGTCTTGCTTGGGGAGAAGGGCTCTTTGACCTTATCAAGGACTTTGGGAACAAGGATTACCTTGAAGCTGTCGGTGGACCAGCAGGAGAATTGGCCGTTAAAGGGACAGGTGACGCTATAACAGCAGTAACTTCCTTAGCCTTGAGTATCGCTGGACAATACCCTGAGGACCTAGCTAAGGCTGACTGGTCTAAACTTGTCCAACACCTCACCATAGGTAATAGGGTGGTTGACGCCTACACCATCTGGTCTACAGGTGAGTACCTTACGAAGAATGGAGTGAAGGTAGTCGATGATCTAGGCTGGCGGGATGCTTTAGCCACCTTTGTTGGTGTTCCTCTGGAGGAAGTCAATGCTGCTTGGGGTATCGTGGAGCAGAAGAAATTTGAGAAGGACCTCCTCCGCAGGAGAGCTCGAAAAGTCTCTGAACTCTACGGATTATACTACAAGGCTATCGAGAGAAAGGACGAGAGTGCACAACTAGAGCTACGTAAGGCTATCCATGTACACTACGTCACCTTGACTCCTAAGCAACAACGAGAAATGGGACGAATGGTTAACAAGGGAACACTAAGTATGTTGGAAAATCTTGTTCTCCAAGAGTTCCAGAGTGAAACAGCACAGAGGTATAGGTAATGGCAGGAATAGACATCGGTGACACTGGGGTAGCCATTGAGCGCCCAGTAACAACACCACAAAACACAGCGTACAGGTCCATCTTCGGAGCTCTCGGGTCTCGGCAGAGTGGTTCTACTAAAGGACCAACAGGAGAGGAGAAGTTCGGTGCTGCTTGGAGGGCTTTCTGGAAAGAGAAAGGTGCTATCGACCCTCGGAGTGACTCTGCTGCCTTCAAACAGGGAGTAGTAGAGTTCAATACCATGTACCCTGAGTACTCTGACAGTGCTGCTAAGCACGTAGACGACACATGGGGAATCAAGGTACTTTCTCCTCAGACTTCGATGGAAGAGGGTAGACGACAGGCTGACCTAGCAGCTGATAAAGCTTTCCGTGCCACCCCAGAAGGGCAGATGGTGTTAGCTAGTGCTGCTCAAGCTGCTACCGACCCCGATACTAAGACAGTAGATGAGAACCTTATGGCGGCTGCTTACGAACAGGGTAAGGCTCAGTACTTTGCTGATGAAGCGCTAAAGACTAGGTCTGCTCGGAGTACGGACCTCTACTGGAAGAAATCTAAGCCAGCTTACGCCCGTTCAGTGAACACACAGGTAGCTACCCTCCGGGCTCTCGCTGACGAAGTACTCTCAGAGGGTACCACGCAGACTCCTCCTGAGTTTGTTGCTATGTTCGGTGAGACACTAGAGATTAACGAGTTGTTGGCTATCGGTCAGACCATGCGGGACACAGCGAGGATCATGTTTGCTGAAGATGGTCGCTCGAAGAGTTCTGACATAGACGACTTCGACAACGACTGGGAAGCTGACGTCTTCAAGCCTTTTGACAACTACCTTAAGCAACTCAGAGAGGACCCTGCTGGTGCTCAGGCTCTGTTGAAATACCTCGAGGCTTCTGACCAACTAGAGCTTTACGCTCTCTTCGACGAGAATGGTCTGAGTGGCTTTCACCAAGCTTGGACTACCGCACAGAAGGCTGGTCCTGAGGCTGTCTCTGCTCTCCTCTCTGTCGAAGGTAACAGAGAACAACTCAAAAAGTACTTTGAAGTGATGGGGAGACTAGGAGCAGAGGAGGACCCGAAGAAAGTTATCGGGGCACTCCCCGAAGAAGAAAAGGAAATTCTAAGCACTGAGTCTGCGCGTAACATCAAGGATGGTACCGTGTCAAACACTATTGTTCGTACTTTTGTAGAGAGTCGTAAGGGAGCTTCTGGCCCCATGGGTGTTGGTACCTTTCTTAAGGTCTTCGGCGGGAAAAGCCAGCAAACTGCTCTTAAGAAAGTTTTGGCTGAAGACCCTGAACTCAGGGATGACTTCATTCTGTGGGCAGCAGGTGACCTCAGGAACCATGCGGCTAACGTCAAGGTTCAAATTGAAGACATCCTTAGGGCTGAAGGTGGTGTTGTCTCCTTCAACGAGGATGGCACACTTCACCTAACTCAGGACACCAGCAACCTCACCGAGAGAGAGCTAGAAGTACTTAAGAAGCGTGAAGGTAGAATCTCCCTCAAGTATCCTGAAGGTAAGCCTAGTCCAACCACAGACATCCATCCTTCTTCTGCTTGGGGAGAAGCACAAGACCTTGTGGTAGCTTTTAACAAGAAAGCCCTTCTCCTTCAGTCAGCCTACGAGGATGTAGGAGAGGACGTCAAGGATGCCTTCAATGTGTTGGAGGGTAACACTGAGGAACGTGCTACTTGGCTCCCTAATGACGTAAGGGTGGACAAGGAGTTCCTCTCTGCTGTAGATCGTGTAGCTGGGAAGTACAACATGGACCCTGAGTTCCTGTTGGGTGTCATTAAGTTTGAAACTAGCGGTTCCTTTTCCCCTATTGCCTCGAACCCGAACAGTTCAGCTACGGGACTGATTCAGTTCATGGATAAAACCGCTAAAGGACTAGGTACCACCACTGCTGAACTAGCTGAGATGCCAAGAACAGAGCAGATGGAGTGGGTTGATAAGTACTTTGCTACTACTCCTCTTAAGGGTATGAAGGACCCTCAACTAAGTGATGTTTACATGGCTGTACTATGGCCTGCCGCTGTAGGTAAGCCTGACAGTACTGTTCTTTGGAGAGCTTCCGATGGACCGAAGAGCCCATACCATGTTAACAATGTACTGGACCTTGATGGTGATGGGACAGTCACTAAAGGTGAGGCTACTAACGCTGTAAGACAAAGGATGGGACAACACATAGGCCCAGCTTCAGGTCAATCTGTTAAAGAAGCAGACCCACGAGGTGACCAAGCGATTACTCCTACTCGGATAGACCCTACACCCGAGGTTTCTCTTCTGGATGCCTTCCGTAGGGGAGACACAAAGACACAGGCAGATGTCCTTCCTCCTCCGGGTATGACAGGTTCACCACCTAAGGGCTTTCACCCTATGTTGGAGGAAGACCCTGCATGGGTGGCTAAACATGCACTACCACCGTCACCTGAGGGAGAGAACTACGGAGGGCAGGACTCCCCTTGGCCTATAGCTTGGTCAGACGAAAGGACAGATGATGAAAAACTTTTCAATAGTCTTCCTAACGGTGCTTGGTTTATTGATCCAGATGGTATCAAGAGAAAGAAACTACGGGACATACCAGTGGAGGGAAATTGATATGGCTGGAACTAATTGGGACGACTACTCAGCTACAGAGAAGGTGTTGACTGACAAGGGTCAGACCTTTCAGGAAGAACAGCAACGGAACCTAGAGATTCTAAGAAAGGTTCGACCTGACCTAGCTGAGCAAGCCCCTCACATCTTTACTGGACCTCATGTCAGCCCACAGCAGGGCACTCAGCAGCCACTAGCTCCGGGTATGGACACTACCCCAACGGCCCCGGCCCCTGATCAGGCCCCAGCACGGGGAGCTACCCCATCTCAGCCACAGCCACAGGGGATGCCACAGGCACCGGGAGCTATGGCTAGTCCAGAGGCTCCTGTCTTTGATAACCTAGCACGAGGTGCTAAAGGAGGTAGGGTCACTACACTGCAAGAGAACCTGATTGACCTTGGCTACGATGTAGGTGGTGTTGATGGTATCTTCGGTGGTGGTGTTCAACGTGGACTGGAGAAGTTCCAGAAAGACTTCGGTCTACCTGATACTGGTATCTATGACCGTGCTACAGCAGAGGCTATGGCCGGAGCACCTGAGGTTATCGGTCAGCAGCAAGACCCACGGGGAGAGGC
>Ga0098054_1000680_pt1 | contig 19499 bp, 21 predicted proteins | sample 16_taG_FD_75048 | JGI IMG/M metagenome (GOLD analysis project Ga0098054, IMG submission 75048) | Marine viral communities from the Subarctic Pacific Ocean - 16_ETSP_OMZ_AT15313 metaG | ecosystem: Environmental > Aquatic > Marine > Oceanic | place: Pacific Ocean | collected 2015-01-18
AAATAAATAATGGCAGTTAAATGGTCATGGGCTTTTGGCCCGGAGACACCCCAAGATTTAGAAAACGCAGGATGGACAGTTCCTACCAAGGATCCTCTGTATCTCACATCCTCGGTCAATCCGGTATATACTTATCCGGGATCCCCCCCACGGAGATCTCTCAATATTTATCGAGATAACATAGTCACCGCTCCTGCAGGTACCGTCTCAGCTGAAGGCTGGGTCGCTGTTGCATTTTACTGTAATGACGCATTTGACAAATGGTATCAAGATAGGCATATTATTCAAGTCAAAGATGAAAGAGGCGAGGCTATTTCTATTTATTGTCCAAGCGACAATACGCAGACTATCAGCTTATTTGTAGGAGGCACACAAGATCCTTCCGGGAGTTTTGTTGTATCTCAAAACGACTGGCATTATGTTGCCCTTCAGTATTCGATGACCTCCTCCACTTGGAGCGCTCGTTGGTATTTGGATGGGACTGCCATGGGATCGTTGACCGTCGACGCAGCACAAGACCCCGCTACTGACGACCAGCTGCAGCTAAGCATAGCAGGCATGAGCGAGAATTTCGCTTTGGGAACATGGTACGGACAGATTGCAACATGGGACGATAAAAATGGCGATGCGGGGGCGGTCAGCCGTTATGTCACTCGGGTTGAATTAGGGAAAGATACGGCGACAGTGGGATCGTGGACCCCTTCAGCGGGATCAGATGATTTTGCTGTATTAAGCGGCACAATGACAACTGGGTCATATGTCCAAAACTCTGCAGCCGTGATTGGAAATTCGGTTACTTGCCAGATTAGCGCATCAGCAGGGTTAAATATTGCCAATCAAATTGGCACAATGGGCGCCCATATCGACGGGGTGACGGCCCACGGACTGGTTTCTGGTTCTGGCCCATATGGATTAGTTGCGCTGGGCGATGACAATATAACCTGGTCTCGGGGATCGAATGTGTTGCCCACTATCGCCGATCCGAAATACGCTTTTGCATCCTCTCCCACAGGGAGTTCAGGCGCTGCCTGGTCTGGGACAAGTACTGTCTATTTGAAATATGAGGTAAGTTAAAGTATGGCTACTTACGCTGACGGGCTTGTAGCATACTATCCCTGCGGATCACGCTATGATTTGTGGGATCTTTTTGATGCAACATATAATGGTCCTGTAGACGCCCCGGGCCAGGGCCCGATAGACAGCGCGTGGGAATTTACTAATAACACTGATGTCGTCTCTTTTGTCGATACTATTCCCAATACGACAGGAGTCTACACTATATCTCTGTGGTTTAGCCGGCTCGCCGGTGGATTCCGCAATGCTGTAGCGATGTCTTCAAATGAGAGTCCAATACGCATAGGAGCCGGAGGTTCCGATATTGGAATTCGCGTAGGAGGAGTTTTTTATGGAACGGGGTTTAACCCATCTGGACTCGTCGGATCCACTGATTGGAGCCACATAACTGCAGTTTCGGATGGTACCGGAGCCGTAGAATTCTTCCTAAACGGAGGTTCTATTGGTACCGCTACGGCGCCATCTCCGTTGGTGGGGCCCTTTACTGAAATTGGGAATATAAATATAGGAGGCTCTCGGGCTTTTGCTCAATTTTTGAGTGAGATAGCCTTCTGGGATCGCCAACTAACTGGTGTTGAAGTTGCTGCACTGTATGAGGCCAATAAAAATAAGCAAGATTTACGGCGCTTGTTAGAGCCACAATTCGCGCTTCCAAGCAATAAGAGAACCGCCGAATGGGTGGATATGAGCAACAATGCTCTTCTTTATCACCTCAATGACGTGGGTACGGCTAATAAAGCATACGATGATTCTGGGAATGGCTTCTCTGGTACCGGCTCAAATGTCACGAATATATCCACAACGATAAAATTACATAGCGGATCATTGACTCCATCCGGTACCGTGTTTACTTCCGCGTCCTATTATAATGGCACCAATGCTTATGTTGACACCAACGAGACTCCCGGAAATATAGGAATCGATGGAAACAATTCAAGATCTATTGTTTTTTGGGCGTCATCATCGGCATGGGTAGCCGACAAAGTATTATTTACGATGGGTCTTAATTCCAGTGGCCAGGACTTCAGTTTAGTTACGAAAGGATCTAATCAAATCAGCCTTAACACTTGGGTCGACGATGCATATTGGACTATTCCCACATCTACTCTAGGGTGGAATCACTATGGGCTTACTTATGATAGTTCTTCATATGCAGCGAAATTCTATTACAATGGCGCATACGTGGATACCTGGTATTTCGGGAGCCCACGTAATACAACCAATTCCAACGATATCCGGATTGGCGGACCAAATTACCAATGGGGTTATTTTACTGGTGGCATTCAAGAATTCGCCATATTTTCCGGCAGCGTTCTCAGTGACTCAGAAGTTCTATCTATCTACAATTATCAACAAAATATCTGGGCGCCTTTATCAGGTAGTGCTGCCCTGCAATCTGTATTTGCCTCTGTTGTTCATGATGGGCCGCCAACAATCAACCTCGATTCTCTTTTTGGATCCATTGTTCACGATGGACCTTCGACGGCGAATGTGGAGGGCCTATTTGGGTCTGTCGTCCACTCTTCTCCGGTCTTTAACGTTTCAAATATCACTGGGACTGTTTCTCTCACCTCCTCGTTCGATGCATCCGGACAGGGCCTACTCACGGGGTCAACCGCATATCAATGGAGCTGGTCATCGGTTCCGTCTGGATCGAGTATGGCTAACGCCATTTTGCCACTCCCAGACAGTGGATCAACTTACCCAGTTTCTGGAAATGTGGGGTTATGGCACTTCGATTCTGAAAGTTCATCGTCAATCCCTCTCCCGCCCACCTCATCTATAGGCCTAGTAGATTCTTACGGCGATGGCTGGCATGGAAATAATTATATAAATTTAAGCATAAATGGTGTCCCGACGTTGATAAATATAACCCTCCCAGGGGGTTACGGGCCACTGTGGTTTGATTATCCTGTCAGTGCCGGCGATTCAATTTCTATAACGTACACGGCAGGATCTTACCCTGGGGAGTGTTCTTATATTCTCAACGATGGTGCTGGGGGTGCTGGCGTCGACTTTTTTACATCCAATAGTCCGCCAGCGACCCCATATTCTTATACCGCTAATAGCATAACAACTTATGTGACCCCGGATAGCAGCGGCCAAGGAAATAATGCCACTCCCGATGGAGCAACATTTGTGTCTTCGAGTTATGTTGGTAGCCATTGCTATGAATTCGATGGGGTCGACGATTGGATTGACCTTGGAATAGTGCCGTCTGATATCGGAATCAATGGTGGAAATAGCAGAACCATTGCATTTTGGGCCTCGTCATCGAATTGGGTTGATGACACAATCTTCTTCAGTATGGGTACCAACTCGAATTATGAAGATTTTACACTCCTCAAAAGGGCGCCCTCATCGTTATATCTCAATACTTGGAACGACGACCTTTTAGTAAGCGCCGATAATACTCCGGGATGGCACCACTATTTCGTAATTTATGATTCATCTGATGGAAATGTTTCTTTATATCAGGATAATTTATTTCTTGGTTTTGAACCCGTCGCGCTGAATACTAGTGATGCAAACCAAATCCTAATAGGCAAGGGAACAGGTGGTTATTGGGTGCCAAATGGCGTTCCTTATGAAGGGAAAATTGATGAGTTTGCCATCTGGGATAGGGCCCTCTCTGCTTGTGAGAGAAGCACGATCTATAATTTTCTACAGACTGGATCTGTAGAAGCCGCAAGTGGAAGCTCTCCAAATCTTTTAGAGCAGTTTTCTTTTGTGCCAGATGTCACTGGTTCTTATGTAATAAACCTGGAGATGGTCGACCACACCAACTGCACCTCCCTCACAGGTTCAGTTACTGCATCTATTGCCGCTGCGGGCCCTCCGGATTGTGCGGGAGTGCCTGGAGGATCTGCCTATGTGAACTCTTGTGGATGGTGTGTGGGTGGTACAACGGGCAGACATGCAACATATGGACAAGCTATATGCCCAGATGGAAGCACTATCTGTAGCTCATCAAGTGGAGGGGTACCTACGGGGTCATGCCCGGGCCCGATTATTAGTGGAAGCGGCGACGAGCTGTTGGTCACTAGTAAATATGGACTACAATATTCAAAGAAGGCATCAGAACAGAGATTGCGGAGAGTGGAACAAATCCCCTTTGCTTTAAGTTCAAAGAGTTTTTTATCAATTCGCAAAAAGTCTGATGACGAATTTTAATAATAATAGAAAAATTTAAACTATTTATTATATCAAAAGGAGATTTTACCATGGGTAAGAAATATAAAAGATTTATTCTACCAGCTAAGAAAAGAGCTGCAGAAGAAGCGAGCAAGAAAGCTGCTGCTGCGGCGAAAAAAGCGTCTGAAGACGCAGCGCGGAAAGCCGTTGCGGAGAAAGCTGCCGCAGAGGCCGCGAAAAAAGCTGCCGCAGAGGCCGCAAAAAGGGCTGCTGACACGGCTCGTCAAAGTGCTTCAAAAAAGAAGTCGTCCAAGAAATCTCGGACAAAAGAGGAATAAATAAATGGACCTTAATAAGATGACTAGAGATTTTCTTATGGGAGAAGCAAGGGCGCCTACATCCATGATGTCCAGACTTAGGGCAGTACAAGAAGCATTAGAGAGTCTTCGACCAAGAACCATTAAAGAGCGCCAGAGAATCGAGATTGCTAACGAAAACCTATCTCACATACGCAGAGGTTATCGAAAATTAGAAGAGCAGAATAATACTCTTTTGGAAGAAAATAACCAATTAACAGAAAAATTACAACTTCTAGAAGAAGATAGGGGATAATATTAATGGGTGGTTTAGCTGGACACATGAGTCATCTTTATGACAATCCTCGATTAACATTTACTGAAATTAAAAGTATATTACAAGATGCCGCTGCAGGTAACCTTGAGGGTACTGAAAAGACAGATGGACAGAACTTGTATATATCTTTCTCTGTTCCCAAGCAAGAATTAGAGTTTGTCGACGGGGGGCCCAAGGCCGCACGCAACAAAGGCAATATTAAGTCCGGGGGAATGTCTACCAAACAGTTGGCAGACAAATTTTCCTTCAATCCTGGACTCAAAAAATCATTTTCGCAGGCTTTGAGAGATTTCGGTGACGTAGTAAAATCTTTTCCGAGAGATAAGCAAATAGAAATCTTTGGGCCGGATACAAATATATATTATAATGCAGAAATCATCAATCCGGAGACAGCTAATGTTATCAATTATGATTCCAAGCTAGTCTCCATTCATCGTGGCGGGGGCGCTGAATTCGATAAAGAAACTGGGGCGCCCGTGCAAGTAGAGATAACTGATCCTGAAACAGGCGAAGTCATTACGGGACCGAAAGATGTCTCTAGGCATGCACAGATGCTCTCTGACGTGCTTGATGAAATACAACAAGATTTATCTGATAATAAATTTAAAATCGAGATGGATGCAGTATTTAAACTAAAGGCGCTGGAAGATAAGGAAGCCCTACAGACTGCTTTGAACACCATCGAGGAGCAGCTTACCAATGAAGGTATCTCTGATAGTCAAATGGTTATTGAGTATATCATGGCTCGAATTTTATCCCTGCTACAAGAAGAAGGGTTAGATTTAGATGAGGAAACTGAAAAACTAATTCTTAAAAGAATCTTATTATCCAACCCCTCCTATAAAGAAGCTTATGGTTACGATAAAATGCCGAAAGATTTGGATCCGAGGACTATTTTAAAGAATGCAAGCTCTAAAGACAAAAACCGCGTAATTTATTTGTTAAAAAATGCAAAAGAGGTTTTAGCAAAGGCGATTGAACCTATCGAAGGCGCTATTCACGATTTCACAGTAGAGATGCTGCGAGGACTGGAAAGCTTATTTGTTCTTGATAATAAAAAAGAAACAGAACGACTGAAGGATGAAGTATCGAAAGCCATTGCTGCTATTGAAGCTTCGGGTCATGAAGGTGCACTAGAAATATTGCAAAAACAAATGAATAAGCTCAAGAGCGTGGAAAATGTATCCACCGCTGCAGAAGGGTTTGTTTTTGATCACGATGGGTGGTCCTATAAATTTACAGGCAACTTTGCGCCCATCAATCAAATATTAGGGCTCTTTAAATATGGGAGGGCCGGCATCCCTCCTCTTGAGAAGATTAATGAATCTGAAGGCGGTAATGAAAAGTTTGTTGTTCTTATCCCGGGTGGGTTCAAACCTCCTCACAAAGGACATTACGCACTGCTGGAAAGTTATGCACAGATGCCTAATGTAGAGTCCGTGGTGGTATTCACAGGTAGTAAGCCCAGAGAAGGGGTTACTAGAGAAATGTCTGAACAACTCTTTGAATTATATGGCGGCCTATCCGACAAAATTATGTTTGTAGAAGATGACAGGCCTATGACTGCGGCATTTGAAAAACTAGAAGAACAAGGATTTGTGAGCCAATTTAGTGATGATGTTGTTTTTACTCTCGGCTGCGGTGATAAAGGGAAAGACTCCGCGCGGGCTCAAATATTTCAAGAGTGGTGGAATAAAAACGAAGATAAAAATATTCTCAATATTAAGGTTGGAAATATCGGGGCATGCCCTGCTCAAACTGCGGATGCCGGTGAAATATTGTCAGCATCGAGTATGAGGAAAGCCGCCAGAGAGAGAGATGATGAAACTCTCAAAGCTCATGTTCCCGAAGGCGTTGATTTGGACGCTGTTAAAGCAATCATGGCGCCAAAATCATTATCTGAAATTATTTTTGAGGTAATAGAGGAAGTCACATCAGAAAAGCAAAGAAAATGGGCTTGTGCACAAATCGACAGCCCGGGCGACTTAACAGAAGATCAAGCTAAAGAGATGTGCAGTGCAGATCTAGAAGAATTAAATACTGGCTGGCGTGAGTCGGGCGGGGATCCTGTTCGACTGAAGGCCCCCGTTGAAAAGAAAAAGAAAAGAAAAAAAGAAGACAATAAGCCTCAAGAAGAAAAGGGCGATGAGTTTGATCCTCTCGAAGAGTTATCAGCAATGGGAACTGGCGCAGTTTCAGGACCTGGGGCGGATCCAGACCAAGATGAAGAAGATGATATTCTAATTAGGGAATATATGCGCGGCATTAAAATTAAAACGAAAAGAAGACCAAAAGCAAACTAATTATAACATATACTGGAGATATGCTTCATGACCAACCGGCACGATATCCTAGAAGAACAACTATTACGTGAAAATATCCGAAAAGCAATTAGGATTGTTAAAGAAAAACACGACAAGCAAGAACAATATGTTCGCACAATTGTCAACACACTATTAAAAGAGGCAACTGTTCAAAAATATGAATACACTTCCCTCAATCTTTTGGCTCATTTTATTAAGGAAGTAGTGGGTGATCCTTCTAGGCCTGACAGTTCTCCGGCTTTCAAAGACGCATATACTGATCTAACATCTAGTCATGAAGATCGTGAACTATTTGTAGAATATGTTCTGGATTTTGCTAATGAGGATTTTAAAACCATCGACGCGGACAAAGAACCTCAGTCTCTTGGGCAAAGTTTTATTGACAATGGATTCCAAGATGAAGAAGCTGAAGAGGCAGAGGAAGAGCCCGAAGAAGATGAGGTAATTACCGTGAGTGTAGGAGACCTGGAAGACCAAGGTGGCGACTTATCCTTTGAACCTGAAGAGGAGCCTGAAGAGGAAGAAGTATTTACACTTGGAGAAGATGCTGAAGAAGTCGACGTCGAAGAAGAAAACTCTGGTATTCGAAAATATAGTAGAGAGGCCTATAAAAGAATAGGGCCTCCCTTGAGAAGATATTATGGACAAGTTCAGAAAGACAGTCAATTAAAAAAACCTGTAGCGATCGATGGAAAGGAATATGGTCCCGGAGAATTATCAGAAAGAGATCTCTTTAGAATCTATCTTAAGAAAAATTTAATACTTTGGTCAGAAAGATATGAAGATGAATACTTTGATAAAGCCCCAGACGTCGATATCGACATTCAATCAGGCCCAGAAAATGAAACAGAAGAAGAGGTAGACCTCTTCGAATTATAAAAAACTTTTCAGTTTTTACTTGACAAGACTTCATTTTAATGTTATTAATTAATTAATCATCAAGCCAATCACTCTAATCATACTAAACACTCTAAAACATTAATCACTCTAAACACTCTAATTATAATAAGCTATACTAATATGTCTAATTGGAAAAGAAAAAACAATTATAATGGTAAAAATAAAGATTATAGCATTATAAACAAGCTTAGAGAAGAAAACAAATCTAGCGATGAGTTCGAAATAATGCTCAATAACTTAACGCTAGAAGAAGTGATCGCCGCCAAACTAGAATTAGCATCCCGAGCCGTGGCTAACAGGATGTATGGAATTCCAATCTGGCACTCCTTATTAAATATCGTACAAGAAGCCGCATTCAAGTATGCCTTATCTGCCACTAGGACCCAGGCTGAGGCTATGAGATTTCTTGGACTAAAAGAAGAATCTTTTCACGTATTGAATAAAAAATACGATGTGGATGATTTTTTCTTGACAAATGGGTCGTGAAATACTATAATAGAAGTAGAGAGAAGGAATAGAAAAGAGGAGAGGGTTTTATATAAACATAAAGGTTCATTGCCTCTAACGAACCTTGGGATCAAGGAGGATCGGCTATATTGATATGGAAAGTTTTTTCACCTCCCAAACTACAGAGAGAATAAGATGCTGGCAATCTGAGCAAACCAGCGCTCCCTCATTTTTTACTTTAATATGCTACATATAGATTTTAAGGATATTATGACCCCTGACGAAATTAAAGATCTTGCACATTCAGAATTTGGAAAGTTTTTCGACGCTGCAGACGAATTCGACGTAAAAATAGGCAGCGATGATGGCGGCCGCACTTTAGACTTAATGATTAAGGGTGCGGATAACGCAAATTTCTTAAGAAAAGAAGTCCCCCCTAATTATAATGGATTTAGAACAGTGATTTTATATCGATATGAACCACTGTACGAGGTCGGCGACGGAGTGCCCTAGTGTGAAAAGGCTGGTAATATCAGACACTCATATAGGATCGCAGTTTTCTCGAAAAGAGGAGATATATGAACTGCTAGTACAAAAGGAGTATGACCAGCTTATTTTAAATGGAGATATCATAGAATTTTTAAAGGCCCCGACTTTCTCTAAAGTGGCCTTGGAAATCTTCAAAGTAGCCAAAAATAAAGCAAAAGAAGTTATCTATATTATTGGCAATCACGATATTGCAATGAGCAGTTTTGTAGATCAAAATTTTGAAAATATTAAATTTATGACAGAATACTGTTTCGAAGAAGGCGGTAGAAAATTCCGCATTGAGCACGGTGATAAGTATGATACCGGAATTGTACATTACAGAACCTTGATGAATATTATCTCTACGTTTCAAGACATATTGGAAAAAATATTGGATGTAGATCTTTCCACATGGTTTGCTAACCTTAAGATCAATAAAAGAAAAATCAAAAGACTCTGGGATATTATAGATTTAAATATGGATGTAGATGTATTGGTAGTGGGTCACACTCACATGCCAGAAGCCGTAATTTGGATTGATGAAGACGAGAAAATAAAGACATACGTGAACTGTGGAGACTGGGTTCAGCACGCTACATATGTGGAAATTATAGATGGTGTAATTCGGTTGCGCAACTTTTTAAAAAAATAATATTTCAAAAAGGTGAATTTTAATATAGTTATAGGGGTATGGTGGTGTCTTCGATGTTTTTTTGTTTTTTAGTGGTAACAGGTTTCTTTTTTACGTCTCTTTTATTTTATTTGAATCACCGGTTTGTTGGCCATGGCCGATTGGGAAAATGGCCCCTCCTTAAATATATCCGAAAGATGCACATGATTCATCACCGAAATGATTATAATGATAAAAGAAATGAGCATCTCCTCTTGCCTTTGGGCGCAAAGATGCTCTTTTTACTGGCATTTTTATTAATTTGCTTAGCGTCAATACCTTTTGCTCTCGGTTGTCTAACTTATTCTCTTTATTATGAATGGCTACACTACAGAATGCATAATGATAATCAGAAAGGCGCCTGCTCTCGCCACCACTTTATTCACCATCGAAAATCAGCAAGGCACAATTTCTCGGGCACGATGCCTTTTATTGACAAAATATTTGGTACCCATTTAAAAAACACTTGACAACAGCTATCAGGTGGGTTATAATAGATAATATAAACCTCCGTAGCTCAACAGGATAGAGCATCGGCCTTCTAAGCCGAGGGTTGCGCGTTCGAGTCGTGCCGGGGGTGCCACATTAAGGAGAAGATATGAAAGATATTTATTGGACGTCCATGCCAACTACAATTTGCGGATCGGATATGGACAACACCAAATATGATGAAAATAACCGAGTAGAGACCAAACATAATAAAATTTATTTTTATTCGGAAGTTTCCCGAGGAAAAAACTTAAAACTTAACCTGGCTATCAAAGCATTAGAGGGTGACCTTCTCCACGGAGCTAGTCTCTCTGGTGGGGATCCCCGAAGGATCTTCCTTCACATCAATTCATATGGAGGATCAGTGTTTGCGGGCTTTTCATCGGTAGATTATATTACAAAATGTAAAGTGCCAATAACTTCAGTGATTGATGGCTGCGCTGCATCAGCGGCCACTATTATGAGCGTCACTGCAAACCACAGACAAATGAATAATCATGCTTATATGTTGATTCACCAACTCTCTTCAGGGATGTGGGGTAAATATCATGACATGCAAGATAAAATGGAAAATTGTGACCGTTTCATGAAGATGATTATTGATACCTATGAAGAACACACAAAGATCCCAAAGAAAGAGTTGGCTAAAGTTTTAAAACATGACCTCTGGTGGGATGCAGAAACGTGCCTCAAGTATGGCCTAATTGATGAAATTATTTAAAACATTTGTAAAGTCCTATTTGGTCTTCGGCCTCGGGGTGATCTTCGGCTCGATTATTTCAACGCTGGTCACATATTCTGCAATGACCTTCGCCTATGGCTCACCGGACGCTGCAAAAGTTTTTCAAATTAAAGAATGTTTAGAGGAGAAAATTAATGAGTAAGACAATCATGGTTTCGGGAGGATTTGACCCCATTCATGTCGGACACGTCCGGATGATCATCGAGGCCAGCCAATACGGAGATGTCATCGTCGTGGCCAATTCTGACGAGTGGCTTTATCGAAAAAAGGGCTATAACTTTATGGGATTTAACGAACGCCGAGAAATCCTTATGGCTCTAAAGGGAGTCATTGACGTCGTTGCTGTAGATGATGAGGATGGAACAGTCTGCGAGGCATTAAAGAGACTAAGACCAACCTATTTCGCAAACGGTGGAGATAGGACAACAAAAAACACTCCAGAACAGTCAGTGTGTGAAGAATTGGGTATTCAGATGCTCTGGAGTATTGGCGGGCAAAAAATCCAATCTTCATCAGTATTGGTAGAAAGCTCTGGAAAAGCTTCCCAATGAGAAAAAGGCTTAAAAAAGTGGTGCACAAAAGCATAACCTTTACTACATGGTCCAGCGTTTCGGCAGCAATCTTACTTCATGTTTTATATTACAATATATTATTTCATGAAAAAAGGCCTTTTTAAACCTTTTGGGGAGTAGTTACTAATATGAACTGGTTTTTATATGTAGTCAAAACTCCTTTTATAGATGAAGATATGGTGTTCAAACCTGGAGAAAACGGTGTAGGGCAGTGCTCAATGGCACCGGGAATCATGGAAGTGCCATATGGCCTAATGTATGTAGTGCCAGAAGATTATGTGATTGAGTTTCATAAAAAAAGGGGCCAACGGCGACCTTGTGCAACAATTGTCGAAGAAGCCGTAGAAGCCTATTTTGGCGTAAGAGTTCGAAGGAGATAAAAAAATATGTCTATAAAATCAGGTACTCCATGTTTTCTATCACGCCGGGGCCACAATAATTTTATTTATCCCATCTTTGATGAAGCCGGCCTGACTTATTTCACCGAAGATGTTCAAGAGTATGAAATGAAAACGTGGATTTGCGGAAATAGCAATCTTCGTGCTGTAGTAGTAAGTGCGAATCAATTACACAGTCTTGTGTGCACTACAAGTACTAAAACTGTCGTATGGATTGATATTGAAAAGACTACATTAAAGTAGAGATTGGATCTTGAGAAAACTACTTAGTAATAGATGTCTGATAAAACTTATATTATAGACACGAGTGTTTGTTTAACTGATTCGGACTGTATTTATCACTATGGAAGTGATGATATCATCATCCCCATGAAAGTCCTTGAAGAAATCGACAAACACAAGAAGCGCCAAGATTCTGTAGGTGCCAACGCTCGTAACATTATCCGAGAATTTGATCTCTTGCGTGAAAAAGGAAGTCTACAAGACGGAGTTTCACTAGGAGAAGGCAAAGGTACACTTTTTGTTTCTAGAGTACCTTTAACCGAAGTTCCTGCTGATCTCAATAAAGACGACCCGGATCACATAATTATGACGGCAGCTTTAATACAAAAGGTTAATAACCCGAATAAGCACGTCCGCCTGATCTCTCGCGATATCAATATGCGAGTCATGACTGACTCTCTGGGTATCGAGTCTGAGGATTATGTAGAAAATCAAATTATTCAAGTACGCAGCGATCTGTATACTGGTTATGATAAAATAATGGTAAGTGATTGGGATATTAATCGTTTATACGCGGAGGGCTTTATAACTCTAGAGAGCATCGACATTGATTATAAATTGGAAGAAAATCAATCTATAATGCTTTATTCGGATATAAACGAGAAAAAGACAGCCCTCACTCGTCATAAAAATGGCCGTTTAAGGAAGACTCGCGATGTTAACAAAAAGGGCGTCTGGGGAGTAAAACCCCGCAACAAAGAGCAAGTATTTGCTTTTGATTTACTCATGGATCCGGAGATATCTCTGGTTTCTCTTGTCGGCCGAGCAGGCTCTGGTAAAACCCTGATGGCCATAGCCGCAGGTATATCCCAGACGATCCAGGACCCATTTAAGCCTGAAGACGTGCCTATCTATAATAGATTGGTGATTTCCAGACCTATCCAGCCCATGGGTAAAGATATTGGGTATTTGCCTGGTACCTTAGAAGAGAAAATGCATCCATGGCTCAAGCCAATCCAAGACAATTTGCAATATATTTTAGGAAATGACAAGGCGACCCTCGAAGAATACATGGAAAAGGGCGTCATTGAAGTCGAAGCTCTTACTTATATTCGCGGCCGCTCAATAGCAAATGCCTATATTATTATTGACGAAGCGCAAAATTTAACTGTGCATGAAATTAAAACAATTCTTACTCGTGTAGGAGATAATACGAAGATTATCCTCACAGGAGATGTGGAGCAAATTGACAATATTTATGTTGATGAGACTTCCAACGGCCTGGTTCATACTGTGGAAAAGTTCAAAGAACACGATATCGCCGGCCACATTACGCTACGCAAGGGTGAGCGCTCTAAGTTAGCCACCTTAGCTTCTGATATATTATAAATATTTTATTGACAACCATGATAAAGTAGGTTATAATAAGGATATGGCTATTTAAGGAGAAATAATAATGTCACAAGAAGATTATAATACTGGACTTTTAAATACAGTGGTGGAAATAGAGGGTGAACTAAAAGAGTACCTCGTTAATTATGTCGGAAACAAAGTAAATCCCGATAATGATGAAGTTACTGTTGAGATGGTTATTCAAGTCCTAGCAGCTGAATTTCCAGAATTAGTGGTTAGTATTATTGAGGAAAATTATCTCAAAGGATATCAACAGGGATTAGACGACGCCTTAGAAATGAGAGGATCAACAGAAGATAATGTATAATACAGACTATTTAAAAGTGTCCCTCTCTAGGGCAGAGGAGCAACGTAAGGAGTTTGTAATGCATGAAAACGTCCAGGTTTATATAAAGGATAAGATGCCGCCTACTATCGACCTTCAGTCGATCTTAGATAAAATTAATTTAGCAATTCCTCCCCATTTAACCGCAGAAATAGACTCTATTTATATAGGCATGTTTGCGGAATTTGAGAAAATGGAAACCAACGCAATGTTTAAAGACGGCGCTATTTACGTTACGAACGAACAAGACGATGAACAAGATCTGATTGATGATATCGTTCACGAGATAGCTCACTCTTTGGAGAATCCCTATGGACATATTATTTACGCAGATGGACATTTAGAAAGAGAATTTCACGCCAAGCGAATGCGCTTGTATGACATTTTAAAAGCAGAAGGGCTGAAACCATCTTTGAAAATGTTTAATGATTCAGAATATAGCAAAGAGATGGATGCTTATTTATATAAGAAGGTGGGATATGACAGGCTCAATTTTATAGTTTCCTCTTATGGGCTCTTTACTTCGGCCTACAGCGCTACTGCTCTACGAGAATATTTCGCTAATGGATTTGAATACTTTTTCTTAGATGATCGAGCATATTTAGCTGAAATCTGCCCCACCCTATATACTAAAATAAAGGAATTACACCAAGATGATTAACATAGAATCAATTAAGAAAGACAATGGCAAAATATATGTGGAAGTTACCTTGACTCCCTATTGTCATGCTCGCTTTCGACATATCCTCTCTTGTGATACAGCTGTCCTAGAAACACTCTTGAAGGAAAAGAAAGTCTCACACGGTAAATGCATCCAGGCAAGGCACTTGCTAAATCGCCGCGAGAAAACCTGCAATGGTACATGGATTTTTGAAGACATCAAGAAGTCACCACCACAGCCCCAAAAAAAGAATAACTCAAGTAGAAGGTCGAAAAAAGTAAAAAAAACACTTGACAAAAGTTCTGAAGATGTTATAATAGATAGTAGAGAAAAAACATCTGAGGAATAAGTGCCACATATATCATTTTCGGAATTCAAAAACTGGAACTTTTGCCCCAAGTATCACAAGTTAACTTATATTGATAAGTTAAAGGGTTTTACTGGTAATGCATATACTGCATTTGGGACCGCCATTCACAACGTTTGTGAAAAGAAATTGCTCAAAGAAGATATTCAAGAAGAGAAATATTGGATTGAGAATTTTGAAAAATGCCTCGCCGAATTGGATGAGGAAGTTTTGGCAGAAACAAAAGATAAGATGCTGGAAGATATGGCAGTACAAGGAGCGGAAATCATTCCTGAAATTGAGCCTGCCTTGTCGAAGTATTTCCGAAAAGGTTATGAGGTGCTCCAGACTGAGGAGATGTTGATGGTCCCTATTCTTGATGAAGAGGGCTACAATTTCAAAGGCTTTATCGACGCGGTAATTAAAACCCCAGATGGAAAGATTCATCTAATTGATTGGAAGAGCTGTTCGTGGGGCTGGGACGCTCGACGTCGCTCGGACCCCATGGTGACCTATCAACTCACTTTTTACAAGATATTCTATGCTCAAAAGCATGGTATTGAGCTAGAGAACATCGAGACGCATTTTGCACTGCTCAAGCGAACAGCAAAGAAAAACAGAGTAGAGATTTTCCGAGTCACAAGTGGGTCACGCAAGCAGGAAAATGCCCTTGGATTGCTCAAGAAGGCTCTCTACAATATAAAAGCTAAAAATTATATTAAGGACAAGCGCTCATGCGCAAAGTGTGAGTTTCACCGCACTAAACATTGTCCATAAAGGAACAATATGACAGAAAAGAAGAAGATATTGGTGATTTCTGATCACCCGCTCGCCCCTTCGGGAGTAGGCACTCAAACTAAATATATTATTGAAACTCTCCTCAAAACGGGCCGCTATAAGGTTGTCTGCTTTGGTGGAGCAGTTAAGCACAGGGATTATAAGCCACAACATGTAGACCCCTACGGCGAGGATTTCCTCATTTATCCGGTTGATGGATATGGGAATCCCGAGATGGTCCGAAGCGCCCTATTCAATGAAAAACCCGACTTGCTCTGGTTCATGACAGACCCACGCTTCTATGGGTGGCTGTGGGGTATCGAAAATGAAATCCGACCTCACATTCCTATGGTTTACTATCATGTGTGGGATAACTATCCGTACCCCCACTATAATAAAGTAAATTATGAATCCACTGATGTGATTGCATCTATTTCAAAAGTCACTCATGATATCGTAAATGTAGTGGCACCCAGTGTGGAAAATCACTATGTTCCACATGCTGTAGATACTGCTATTTTCAATCCAAAGTCCGATGATGAAATCAAATCAATAAAGGCACAATTGTTCGGCGCCCAAGATAAGCGAACCACTTTCTTTTGGAATAATAGAAACGCACGTCGCAAGCTAACAGGGTCCCTCATTTATTGGTTTAACGATTTTGCAGAATCAGTTGGCCCCGACAATGTAAGACTTGTTCTTCATACAGACCCTAGGGACCCTAATGGCCAAGATATCGACATGATAATCAAGGACTTAAAAGCAGACGATGGAAGGTTTCTGATTTCAGTGGATAAAGTCCCACCAGAAAAATTAGCATTATTTTATCAAGCCGCAGACTGTACATTAAATATTTCGGATGCAGAAGGCTTTGGATTAGCGACTTTAGAATCCCTCTCGTGTGGTACCCCCATTATCGTCAATATGACTGGTGGATTACAGGAGCAGGTAACAGATGGTAAGGAATACTTTGGCATTGGCATCGAACCCTCCTCCAAAGCAATTATCGGCTCTCAACAGGTACCCTATATTTATGAAGATAGGATTTCCAAAGAAGATCTGGTCGCCGCACTGACAAAAATATATAATATGACTCCCAATGAAAGGAAGCTCTTAGGGATGAAGGGGCGCCAACATGTCGCCACCAATTACGGATTCGATAAATTTAAGAAAACTTGGACTAACCTTATCGACTCCATCCTGGAGACTCATGGATCATGGGAAAATAGAAAAAATTATAAATCATGGGATTTAAGGGAGATTAAATGAGACAAAAAGTATTAGTAAAAGGGCCAGTCCTCACTCAAAGCGGATATGGAGAACAGGCTAGATTTGCCCTCCGAGCCCTCCGCTCCAGAGAAGAGGAGCTTGACATTTATATTTTACCTACTGCCTGGGGCCAGACGGGCTGGGTAAGTGTAGCGGACGAAGAGAGGCACTGGATCGATCAATGTATCGCCAAAACACACCTACATATGCAAGGAGGAGGGTCTTTCGACATCTCTCTTCAGATTACTATTCCTAACGAATGGGAGAGACTCGCATCAGTAAATATTGGTTACACAGCCGGTATCGAGACAACTAAGGTCTCGCCCATTTGGCTGCAAAAAGCCAACGAAATGAATAGAATTATTGTGGTGTCTAATCACTCCAAGGAGGTGTTTGAAAAAACGGTATATCAAGGGAGCAACCCCAACACCGGCGCAGCCGTGACCTTAGCGTGCCAGGCTCCAATTGATGTGGTAAGTTATCCCGTCCGCAAGCCCGGCAAAAAATCTATTAAATTAAACTTAGATTATGATTTTAATTTCTTGGCTATCTCCCAATGGGGCCCCCGAAAAAACTTTGATAATCTGATTAACTGGTTTATTGAAGAGAATTTTGATCAAGAAGTGGGCCTAGTTCTAAAAACCTCGATTAAGGGAAACAGTAGGACAGATAGGCATTATACAGAAGCGAAATTAAAAGAAATCATTAAGCGACACGGCGATATCAAATGTAAAGTATATCTCCTTCATGGAGATTTGTCAGAATCGGAAATGACAGGCCTGTACAGCCATTCTAAAATAAAAGCATTGATTAGTACTACTCACGGAGAAGGATACGGTCTACCCCTATTTGAAGCCGCCTACAACGGTCTTCCTGTAATCGCACCTGGGTGGTCTGGACAAAGGGACTTCCTGTACATCCCAGATGGCAGAAGTCCGACTGGAAAGTTAAAGCCTCTATTCGCAACAGTCGAATATGATTTAAAGAATGTCCAAAAAGAAGCGGTTTGGGACGGGGTTATTCAGGCAGACTCACAATGGGCATACCCCAGAGAATCTAGCTTTAAGAAGAGGTTGCGAGAGGTGAGGACAAATTATTCCAGATTTAAAAGAAATGCAACAAAACTAAAGAAGTATTTGGTGAAAGAATTCACTGAAGAAAAAATGTATAGTCAGTTCGCAGGCCTTGTTCTTCCACCCGGTGATGCAGGAAACAATATTCATGCCATCAAAGAAGAAGTTATGAAGATTGAGGACCTAAAAGAGAGATCCAAATCACTAAAAGAGTGTGTTAAATACTCCACTTCTCAGACTGAGAAAATTGAGCTTTTGAGAGACTCTTTTAAAGGTAAGCCTTGTGTGATCCTTTCTTGTGGCCCAACTCTTACAACCCACTCTGAAGAAAAGCTCAAAGATTTTTTAAAGGATAAAGTGGTCATCGCAGTTAAACAAGCATTTGACCTTTTCGGGGAATATACAGATTTTCACACATACAACTGCGCTAATTTTAAGAGGTATGACTACTCCCAATATACCCCGATCGTAATTGAATCCTCAACTTCGCCCCGGCCATTGGGCAACTGCGATATTAAATTTTTCATAAAAGAGAGAGATTTCAATAAATCTCTTTCCTCTACGTACGAATTTGATAAAGGAACCTATGAAAATTCCACTTTCTTGAGACCTTACGGCCCGGGCATCATGTATGAGTCAGTGTTCTATTTGGCACAACACTTGGGGGTATCGGAAATTATCACTGTGGGATGGGATAATGCACTCATCAGTGAAGACCCATCTAAGCAACATTTTTATGATATGGAAGGATCCTCTTACAATAAAGAAGATTTCATTCATCTTAACGAAGTGGCGAATAATCCCGCCGCCGCCAAGACTCTCAATCAGGAAGGTCAAATTACATCCAATGCTATATCACATTGGAACGAATGGTTGAACAACAATGGAGCCACTCTAAAAATAGTCTCAAATATCAATCCAGCACCGGATGATATTGAAAGGATCAAAATCTAATGAAATATTTTATTACTGGAGGAACCGGTTCCCTGGGCAAAGCCCTCATCAAACGAATACTTAGAAATAAGAAGAATAGAGTGATCGTCTATAGCCGAGACGAGGGAAAGCAAGCTAATATTTTTAGAAATATGGATCGCGTCAAGTGTGTGATTGGTGATGTAAGAGATTTTCAAAAGCTCGATACAACACTTAGAATTCATAAGCCGGATTTAGTTATTCATACGGCTGCGCTAAAGCGGGTGGATGATATGGAATTCCACCCAGATGAGTGCATGAAAACAAATGTATATGGCAGTGAAAACGTGGCTATCGCGTCTTTAAATCATGGTGTAAAGAAGTGTATTCTTATTTCTACAGATAAAGCATGCCAGCCAGTGAACGTATATGGATCATCAAAGTTTATTGCAGAAAGGCTCTTTACCAATTATGATTATAACTCGGATTCCACTATTTTCGCATCAGTGAGATATGGTAATGTCATCGCTTCGCGAGGATCATTTATTCCCTTATGGATTAGTCAAATAGCAGAAAGAGGAGAAATTAC